>OGKR01000010.1_pt1 | contig 266279 bp, 212 predicted proteins | sample 1572431 | NCBI WGS metagenome assembly OGKR01 (sample SAMEA2582079, study PRJEB24529) | metagenome | biome: Human gut stool | place: China | collected 2011 | reverse complement strand
CTTGCATGTGTTAAGCACGCCGCCAGCGTTCATCCTGAGCCAGGATCAAACTCTCATAAAAAGTTTGCCTTGTCAGTCTTAAACTAACTAGCTTTAATAGTTTCCTTATACTGTGTTTAAGGATTCATTCAATTGCTTGAATGATGTTCACAAAAGATGTATACTTAATTCTATTGAATTCTGTACTCATCTCGAAATTCTAAAAAGAATTTTCAAGGTTGTCTTTCTGTTCAGTTATCAAAGTTCATCGCTCTCAAATCCAGTATTCATCTGTGTTTGAGAAGCTTTTGTGTCGCTGTCGTATCGCGGCGACTTGATTATAATATCACCACCCATCACATATGTCAACAACTTTTTTCAATTTTTTTTAATTTTTTTGAGATTTTTGTTGATTTAGCAAAGCTAATTCTTCGCAAAGCCGCGTATTTACTAGCTTTGCAGCATTTTAATATTTTCCTTGATTTTGGAGATTTTTTTATTTTTTACCTCAATTTAATCTGTTTTTCTTATATTTATGGCTTAAAATATCCTTTTCTTTTTTGCAATAAATTGAAATCTTTCCCAATTTATAATGCATTTAAGCATTATTCGTGTCCCTGCCACTCCTGTTTCTGGTTAATTATATCCATTTTTCTTATATATAATGAGCCTGCTACCATGCAGAAGATTGTTATTGCCGCCATAATAATTACTCCCAATAATATGTTATATCCTTCTGGGCTGTATATTCCATTTCTTAAAGCCATACAATATATGGATATAATGAATGGATTATCTGAAAATGCACCTATAATAAGATATGACATCACAATAACATATCCAATGACTGGTGATATAATAAGTCCGACTGTAATCTGGATAATGCAGAAGGTTATTGTCATAAGGAGGCTCATAGCCATAAGACTTATCACCAGACCTGTCAGATTAGTGTTCTGTATAATAATCTGTTTATCCATAGAAATAGCCGAATAGCATACTTCTGGTGTCGGTGCAAGCTTAACGCCTCCTGTGCATATTCCAGCCACTATTATTACAGCATACAATATTGCATAACTTAGCACTGCTGTTAATATACCCCATATACATTTGCTTATCCACCAGTTAAACCTACTTCCTGTTCTGACGATAATATTCTTTCCAAAGCCATACAGGTCTTTGATGACATAATTGCCGACAATATAAGCTACAAATATATTAGGAAGCATATACACAGAGGATATGTCTACGGTTTTAATCACACCACTATCATATTTCTTAACACCCCTTAACACCCATAAAATCATATCTCCACACGTATACGAGTCAATATGTCTGCTAAAGCTGCATATCATAATAAAATATATTACACATACTGCATATATTATTCCAAGCATTGCAAATCTTTTCCATTGCTGTACAATGCCCTCTCTTATGTCGCTTTTTATCTGCCACCACAACATCCACACTCTCTCCCTTATCTTTTCTGCAAAGTTATAAGTTTTCTGCACAATCTATGTCCCTAAGAATTCCTTTTTCTTAAATCTTACCGCCACGTTCACAAGGACAAATATTATTACCATAACTATCAGCGGATATATTATATTTACACCTAAGTTTAAGCCAACCTTGTATGTATAGCTTGATACCTGATAACTGCCAAGTATTAAGCCATGGCTTTCAAAGCTTCTGTCTATAGTAATTAATATTATTGCAGATATATATCCTGCCCATTCTTTATTGGTGCACCACCATACTCCGATCATTACAACTCCCGTTATTAAAAAGCACTGAAATGTCTCTATTACATATGCCACCAGCAGCATAACAAATGATGGCTGTTCTTCACATACTTTTCCAAGCCATTTCGCACAGCGACTATATTGTTCTCCCCAATTATAAAATGTATTTGTCCGCAATAAACCTACAATCGTGGTTAAAGCAAAGACATATACCGTAAAAAACGTACACAAAATGAGTAAATCTATCACGCATCTTTTCCATACATCATTAACTGTGCGTTCCCTGACAACCTGCATTATTCTCTGGTTATGCCTTTCGACAAATAATGTATAAAACAGCAGCAATGGAACACCAAATGTATCCACCACATGCAAAATACCTATTATATAGACATCATATAAGCACGGCACTCCTCCGCCGCTCCCAAGCTGCCCATTAAAATTAATAACAGCAGCAATTGTCATTGCACCTAATATAATAGCTGTAAACCTTGACTCATTTACCCGCAATAAATCAACTAATCTTTTCATCATACCACCTGTTATTGCAATTCTTCACGTTCCATTATTCCTGTCTTATATCCAGTTTAATAAGACTCTTAATCTTCTCAAAGTAGCCTCTGTCCTTGTTTTGATTATTACTTTCGTACATAAATGAAGTTGAAAAATATATATTGTCATATGAAATATCATCTCCATACACCAGATCTCCATATACACCCTTTCCTATATCCTTATCATAACGATATGTATACTGTTGAACCCACTTATCTTCTTCAAAATATATTAACACTTCTTCTTTTTCCTCGCCCGGCTGTAATGTAATTTTAGAAGCCGATTTCAAAGTAAATGCATCTGGTGCATTTGCACAAACAGGTCCTCCATCATTTGTCCCTTTCAAGCGTCTGTATTTCATCACAGAATTCTCCTTTTTTATGCTATACAGACTCAGGCTGTGTATAGGCAATGTGTATTCACTATTATTCTCATTTTTTATACTAAGCTTTACAAAAAGCGCTTTCCTCTCAACCCCACGTTTACTGTCTAATATATTCCCCTGTTCATCTATATAATCATCTGTTTCTACATAAAGCAGGAAATTTCTTATATTATCATATGCCGCCTGTGATATAAGCTGTCTTAAATCACTAAAATCATCTGTAATAAGGGCATCTGTAACTGTAAATGATAACGTATCATTTCTACTACCAATTGTAACCTTAGCCGTCTCCCCAGTCTGTACCAGTTCCGGCATATAATTTTTATTGCACTCCTTATAATCTTCTGTATATACGCGTGGTGAATTGTCAGAAACCATATCTGATTGTCCAGATGATTCACTGCCATTTGATTTTGATGATGCATTTTCCATCATCTGATATATATCATCAGTACTTTGGCTGCTACAGCCTGATACCAGCATTAATACACATAAAATAGCAAATATTATACTTTTTCTTTTCATAAATAAACTCCTCTTTACAATCCCTTAATATCATCAAGAACTATAATTTCGTGTACAGGATAATTAGACAGTACAATACGAATCTGTGACTTTTTCAACATCCATCTTCTATCATCCCGCAACACTCCTTGTGACATTATAAAATGCAATACAATTTCCCTTTGTTCTTGTGCTTTAAGCTTTATGCTTGTCAATTCTCCATTTTCCATCACTTCTCCATATGTTAATACGCCAACAGGATATATCTCCAATCCAAGATGCTCTAAAAGTGTTTTTGATAATTTGATTTCCTTATCTGTTTCATTCTTGACATCAATCTTCGCTATAAAATAATAAGTATTACTATTATTCCCGTTATCAGGGAGAAGTTCTGATCCATATTGGCTGTTTGCTTCTTCCTGCGGCATATATTCTACAGAATTAACTTTTATGCTCGTATCGCCCGTCCTTACCCATTCTCCAATTGAATGCACCTGCTGCTCTGGCTTTGGAAATCTTTTATTGACATCTATGTAACCTACAAGCCACACACCAGATACTACTAATATCAGGCAGGCTATAACAACACGCTTTATAATTCTCTTTTTAGAGTGCATCATTCTTCACCCCTCTCCACACATATATAACAAGATCAAACAACAAAACCACACATATAAATATCACATAACTCTGCCAGTAATTTATTGCCACCTGATCAATCCTGAACAATCTCCATGGAGCCGCCCCTTTTATATATCTATATTTAACAGGAATCCATGTTGAAACTGCATTAATGAATTCACATAATACACTTGGAAACAACAGTACAATAAATGCATTATTAACATACAGCGATACAACGAGAGACATTGTTGCCATCAGTCCTGCACATATAAACTGGAGAATAAAGTATAACAAATAATATATATACGGATGTGAGAATAATATATATGACCATATTCCATTGCCATTACAGGGAACAGTATGACTAATTGCTATAAAAGATGGCATCACTGCTGATGTAGCAATCAGATCCAATACTAACGGAGCAACTGCCGCCGTTCCACCTGTAAGAAACACTGCAATATATTTGGCTGATATGTAATTAATCTTTTTGGTTCTTGTATAATAATTCTTTACAATCCCCTTTTTATAATCTGTATAATATGTAACGGCATAAGGCACAACAGCAAGTAACGGAATAAGCCTGACATACAATGTGTAATGCCAGCCTTCGCCCATTGCCATCCACATATTATTAACATTGGCTACTGTTTCAAGATTACCTGTTTTATAAAAATGTAATGGATCGAGTGCCGTTGGTAATACCTTCTGAAAAAAATGTAATGTACTTATAACTATACCTATCAGGAGCGACACTTTTAAACCTGCACTTTTAAACGCCCTCTCCAGCTCTATTTTTAACATCTGCTTCATAATATCCTCCATTCCTGTGTTAAGCCCAGCCGCATAAAAAAATCCAGCACATAGATTCTAATCTCTATGCACTGGATTATATCATACGCATTTTGCGATATTCGGTTAATGTAAAAAGTTGTATTCATTAATGTAACTTTTTGCACATCAAATGCTTATCTTGGTCTGATACACATTTTCAGACACATTTTCCTTATAACTTCCTCCATATTTCTTAACAATACGGCGCACATTATTAATGCCCCTGCCGTGATCTATGTAATATATGGCTGGCTTCTTTTCTGTATCTTTCAGGTAATTATTCTCTATTATTATTATAAGCTTTCCTATGCTCTCTGTTATAATTATATGTATATAACCACCTGTATTAATATTATTCACAGCTTTAATGCTGTTGTCTAACAGATTACCTATTATAACTCCTAAATCTCCCATATCCACACTAATCTGCTCTGGAACTTCCGCCTCACATTCCACCGAAATGTTATCAGCAACACCACTGAGCTTGTATGTCAGAATGTTATTGATTACAAGATTATTACAGTATATTTTCCCCTTAACCATATCGACACTTCCTATCATTCCGTCTAAATAATCAAGTGCCGCACTGCTGTCATTCTGTACTATAACACTCCTTAAGGAACTAAGCCTGTTCTTGATATCGTGCCTTATATCCCTTAATTCTTCCTGTCCTGATTTGATATTATCGTATATTTCCCTGTTAGTCTGCCGCTCACGTTCAAGCATAATAATCTCATAACTATGACGGCTGTTCTGTTCAATCATATTAATAAGCACCGCTATTATGTTAGTTATGCACCATAGAATAATAAGAACTGCCAGCACAATTGGTCTTGTGTCAACATATTTATATGCCATTTTGCTTACCATAATACATGCCACAGTTATGCCAAGTGATGTCACAGCTATAGCTGTCCCTGCAAGCCTTCCAAGCTTTATGCCTATATATTTATCATATACATCAACAAGTATTACAATCAGTATTCTTACCATAATAATACAGCTAATTTCTCTACTAATGTCTGAACTGTACTTTTCAATTCTCGTAAGAGAACAGTTCTCCAATATCAGACGAACCAGAATATTAACAGTAACCGACATACTTATATGATATGCCGTACTGGCTGTTACCGTGTATACATCAAAAGCACTATACTTAAAACCTGCAAGCATAATAACAAGAAGAAGTATATACATCGTATAGCTGTTGTTAATCAGAAAACTGTACATACATAATATATCAACTGCCGCCAGAAGAATATTATATACATAATAAACAGCTATTTTAAAATAACTTAACAGCCGTACATTAAGCCCATATGAACTATCTGCTGGTTTCAAATGTTCCACATATATATAATTCTTCTGATACCCAATATATATAATATAGTCTATTATACCTGCCAGCATACACAATAAAAACATATGATTATCTAACATATCTTAAGTGCACCTCTTAATATTAAACTACCAGAGCCTTCTGCTTTTGCCTCTCTCTGATGTTATATAGCTCGTATAATCTGTCATAAAATCGTTATATCTTCCACGTCCCAAGTCCAGTCTTATCTCTTTGCCATCTACGCCTCTCCTGCACCAGACATTGGATTTATCAACCCTGCTTACATATCTGTAATTAACAATACAGCCACTTCTTGTCTTTCCAAATATCAGCTCTGGAAGTTCATTATATACATCATTAATCTTTCCATAGAACTGATATTCCATATTAGTGGTTATAAGGTTAATTATTCTTTTGGACGACTCCATATACACGATATCGTCATAGTATGTGCTGACTAACTCTCTGTTACATCTGAATATAAGCTTGTCATCTCTTGAATTAATAACCTCTTCAAGCTGTGTTACAATCTTGTCCACCTTCTGCATTGTAACAGGCTTCACAATATAATTAAAAGCGTGTACATCAAATGCTTCCGCCATATAATCTGTATGGCTTGTCGTGAACACTACTATTGAATTAATATCTGACTGTTTAATATTCTTTGCCAGCTCTACACCATTATCCGCCCCAAGTTCAATATCAAGAAAATAAGCATCATAATGCTTATTGTTAAGTTCTCGTTTTATGTCATCTACACCAAAATATACATCTACTTCTGCTTCACATTCTGTTTCCCTCAATCTGTCATCAAGAAGATGTTCCAATGTTCCCGCCTGTATCTTATCATCTTCACATATAGCTATACGCATATTATTCCTCTGTCTATGATATTATCATCTTCATTATAATATTATTATCGTATATAAATTCCAAAAAGCTGCTGCTATGAATCTGTGCAAGTATATCCGAAGCCCATACATTATTGCCAAATGCTGTAACTATTGCAAATACTACCCACACTATAATAAGTCCTTCAACTATACCTGCTATTGTTCCGCACAATTTGTCAGCCTGATGAATAACCGGAAGCCTGCTTATTACGCCTGTCACTCCCATAAACACCTTAAGAATTATGTATAATATAACAAATACTATGCAGTAGCATATTGCATTAATTATGATAGCACTAAGCTGTGCCGCAAATATCTGTGCCGCCATCTCTTTTATTGTAACCTCAGCCGATGTTCCAGCTGAGTCTAGTATTTTCATAGCTGCTGACTCTGTTATATTGTCAGAAAGGCTCTGTGGAAGCTTCATATATTCACTTATGGCATCAACCTTTGACTGTATCGCATCCTTGTATACAACAGTACTGCTGTCTATAACCTGTGAATCATCTTCTCCATATTTCCTACCGTCTTTTATGATATTTTCATATATACTCTGTGTAATACGCTCGTCCATATCCGTATCATTCTTTACTTTTTCACTTACTATTGGTGATGCAAATGTTGTGACAGCTATTGTTATAATCATAGCAACGAGTGATGCCGCCATTCTTATTGCACCTTTTTTCATTCCATTAAAAGCCACTATACATAAAATAGCCGCAACGCATATTAGTACCATATCATCTCCTGTTAAATATTATAAAATTACCATTATATTTCATATAATTCATTATCCGTCATTGAGTCATTCCAGACATTATTTATTATCTAAATTGTAGTTACTTGAGTTTAATATTCTGTATATACTTGGTGTTAATTAATATATATTCACCTCTTGTACCTGTTGGAAGTACCTTACTAGCCGGCATATCAAAGCTCATATTAGCAACATTCTTTCCTTTAAGATTGAATACAGAAAATGAAGTCGAATTATTCATAACTACACTTGAACCATCAAACTGTATATTATCAACCTGTGTTCCGAATTCAGCTTCACACACCTTTGAACCAGAAAAATTGTATACAACCATTTTGTATAATTCTCCTGAGTCTGAGTTATCCAGCACAAGGCCAATATAATCTGTGCCAAAGAATACCCTGTCTATTGTATTATCTATCTGTATTTCCTTTTCAAGACTTGGATATTCCTTTATCTTATATATGCTTATTACATTTTCTCCAACTGCTACCGCTATATTATTGCTTAAGAACTGGACATCTCCAACAAGCACGTCATTATAATGATTGAAACCACCAACAACTCGCTCAGTTTCATTCTGTCCCACCTCCGAAAAGTTGTAGAACACCACATTAGTCTTAATCTCTTCACCGCTTACATATACATATGAGGCGATAAGCTTGGCTGAGTCGTTGGAAATACTTATATCAAGCGGATATCCATCTCCTGCAAGTGTTGTCTTTACACTGTAGATTTTATTGCCTTCCTTGTCATACATATTGATGTAGTTAGCTTCATTATCTTCAAGCACTGCCGCAACTGCTCCATTAGCTGCAACCTCAATCTGCGATATGACAAGTGAAGTATCTACTTTTCCTATATTGCCATTTTTATTAAAAATATATATCGTATTGCCGTTAATATCTCCTATTGCAACACAGTCCTCACATATCTTAACCTGCGGCTTCTGCATAGAATATGTCTGGTTCCACAGTGCCTTGCCCTTGGCCGTATAATATGCTGCACCATCATTACTGTATCTTATATAACCATCACCATATGCTATATAGCCAGAAGACTCAATATCTTCCCTGTTAAGAGAACCTGTAACTGAATACGAGGTAAATACATATCCATCAATAAGCCTCATAACAAGCACTACCGCAATTGCGATTACAATCACGCCAATAGCAGCTATTATTACCATATGTCTTCTATGCTTCTTTATTCTGTGTTTGACAATCTCATCATCTTCCGTTTCGTGCGTCGCCGCCTCCGAAACATTATTCATCTGTATTACTTTTCTTGCCGGAGCGTTCTTATCTCCATTAAATCTTGAACTTCCTGAAATTATATCAGCCATCTGTTGTCCCCTTTATTATAATCAAGGCTTAAAAGCTGATTTTATTATACATTATCCCCATAAATATTCAAGGAAGTTTTATTTCTTGTCCGACATATATAACATTGGCATCATCTAATTCATTATACTTAAGAACCTCTGTATATTTAGTTGTAGTTCCATAATGCTTCTTGCATATGCTCATAAGCGTATCCCCTGCCTTTACCGTATATACATAAGCTGTATAAGCCGCCGTATCATCACCAGACGAAACACCCTGTGCTGTCTTAGGGGCCGTGCTGCTGTCAGAGCTGTTCTCATCACCCACGCCATTCGCATCGTCTGAGTTATTCAAACTTTCCGAACTATTCGCACTGCCGGAGTTTCTTTCTGTGCCGCTGGAATTACTGCCTGCATTACTGTAGTTATCCACATTTTTCATATTATCTTCGTTCTGTGATGTGTCTGTATCACCTTTAGTTGGATACACATCTCCTGACAACTTGTTCACTGTAACCGTGTCATCCTGATTGTCTGACTGGTCTGTATCATTTCCCGACATCTGATTCATAAGAGTATTAATCGACTTGTCGAACTGCTTCATCTTCTCATAGCTGTTCATAAGATTAATTCCAATAACAATTATAACCACAACAAGAAATGTACTCATAACATACATAAATGAATTGCTTTTCTTCTGTTCGTGCAGCTCATCTTTTTCTTTGATTACATTTCTTATTGTCTGCATAACCTTATCAGTCCTGGAATCCTCACAGGATTTCTTTCCATTGCGTTCAAGCATATATTCCTGCATTTCATAATTCCGCTCATAGAAACACACATACCCTTTCTGTTTTCTAAGGCTTCCATTTTCATACAGGTAAAAATGCTCCTCTTTACAGGCTGTATCCACAAGATATAATGTCTTCATCATACCCGCAAAATTATCAAGATGAATTTTCTTAAGCCTTGCCATTCTCTCACTTGTTAAATCTGGCACAACTGCAAACCAGCCCACAACCGACAGATTTGGAAAATATTTCTCTGTATCTGAATATATTCTGTTCCATACATTTTCATCAAAATGTATTCTCTCCCCCTTATCCTCTACAACAGATTTAATTACCCCTTTTACAAATACGCATTTTTCCTCACTGTCCTTCTGCAGCTCGCCTAACAACACGCCAGCCTGCTCTATCATTGGATTATTATATGCAATAGAATTGATGTATGTAAACGCATAATCTTCTATGTATATTTTCTTATCAGAGCTTACATCACCTATCTGCTTTATATTCTTTGGTCTTCTTATGCCTGTCACACCTTCCTTTACATGGTGCGAATTCTTATCCGACTCATCTTTATTACATATAATCTCAATCATACCCTCCTCATTCCTGCGCTGATATTAAGCAATAGACACACAACAATACATTCTGACAGCGCACATATGTATTGCCGCATTAGGTATGTCCACTTTTGATATTTGCATAATAGCACCATAAACTTAAGAATTTTATCATAATATGTCGGCTGGATAATTTAATTTTATTTTTTGTAATATTTTTTGATGCCACTAAATATATTATCTTAAAAATATATTGCAAATTGTGCGAAGAAGTGAGGTCTTATGAATTATTATTTTGATTCTTCCAGCGAAAAAGCTGCTTTATTATTAAGCATACGACTTAAGTCAATAATAAACACTAAGAAGAAGCCTAATCAGGAAATTATAATTCTATGTATTGGCAGTGACCGCTCAACCGGCGACAGTCTTGGACCTCTTATTGGGTACAAGCTAAAGAAAGCACCTCAATGTGGATTCTACATATATGGAGATTTAATGCACCCTGTACACGCAGGCAATCTTCAACTATATATAGACAAAATCAATGAAACCTTTGTTGATCCTTTTATTATTGCAATTGATGCTTCTCTTGGACGTGAAGAACATATCGGACTTATCACTTTAGGAGAAGGTCCTTTAAAACCTGGACTCGGGGTCAAAAAAAAGCTGCCTGAAGTCGGAGCTGTTCACATTACCGGAATCGTTAATTCTTCCAGTAATTCTAATCACTCCATACTTCAGACAACCCGTCTTTACCTTATAATCCAGCTTGCTGATGTAATATTTAACGCACTCAATGCACTGCTTATATCGGGCAATATATTAATTATTACCCCAAAAACTATAGCCTGATGGTTATTTCCTATTCTTGTATACAGCCATTGCCTGCGAAATAGTCTGTGCTTCTCCTGAACTGATAATATTATCAAGTTCTGTTAAGCGCTGGACATTAACAAATTCTTTACCAAGATAAGCTTCATAATTAGATGATATATATATTCTCTGCTGTTTGATGAGGTCATCTAACTTCATATATTCATCTTTCTTCTTGGCAAGTTCTTCTCTCATAAGATTAAGCTTATCTAAGTATCTGCCCTCTACTTCTTTAATAAGGTCCGGCTTTACAGTTTCTTCAAATTCCCTTAAAGCATTTTGCTTCTCTTCCTCGGTCTTTTTAATACTATCACCAATAGAATTAATCCTGTTGTCAAAGCTTTCAAGCCCATACATAGCTTCGTCTTTATCTTTCTTGATTGAATGTTGTGTCTTTTTGATTATTCTTTTATTATCCCTTATCTTATACCTTGTATCCCTTGCCGCCATAATAGTATCCTTATGTGCAAGTATAAGGTTGATATATACGCTTCTTCCAACTATAAGAAGTAATATTCCCATCACGCCAGCATATATAACTGGTACATATGCTGGTATAACTGGTAATAAATATAATGCCGCAGGTATTAATGCAAATACTATGAGCAGAAATAAAGTATACACTAATACATCTCTGACTTTTCTTGAAATATACAATGCCATAAAAAATGAATTATTAGCAATATGAGGTATATTTTCCTGAATAAATGCTTCATTAATCTCATTCTGAAGACTCTTATTCTCAGCTCTTAAAGATGCAGTCTCAGAAGCTATTCGCTCTTTAATCCCCTGCATCTTAGCTTTATCTCTGTCTGCCTGAACCTGCTTAATTGTGTCTTTATCCTGTGAAACCGCTTTATCATAACCCGCACATATAGAGTCCGTACTTTCACTTATTCTTGACGAAATCTCATCTTCCATAGCTTTAGTGGTGCTATCTATCTCCTTGGTTATATCCCTGATACTTACTGACATACGCTCAAGACGTTCTTTCTTTTCAGCGTGTTCATTAATATCGCCAAGAATCTGCTCTAAAACCTGCTGGTCACCATTGAGTATATTCTGTTCTGCCATTATCTGCCTCTATTTTATATTAATGGTTTCTGTAGTAGTTAATAAGACATCCGTCAAGAATTATCTCACGCTCATCATCTGTAAGCTCATCCATTTTAAGTTCAAATTCTTTCATATCTTTGTTAACTACATATGCATTCATTGATGTAGCCTTATTCTTAACCGCATCAGCTATCTTAGGTATAAAGATATAATCTCCATTAGTAAATGGAAGTTCTCCCTTATCTATTATAAATGGAAGCATACCCCAGTTAATAAGGTTAGAACGGTATCTCTTAGTAGCGTACTCATTAGCTATATTAGCCCATCCGCCAAGAACCTTCTGACATGATGCTGCCTGCTCTCTTGCCGAACCATCACCTGGCTTAACTGCAAATATTGTGCTTCCAACACCAACATTTTCTTTGCTTACATCATAAGTTTCTTTAATCTTATGCATAATATCTCTTAACTCTGGAAGTGCTTCTCCCATACATTCGCCAGCTTCTCTTGCTTTCTCTGCCTTCTGTACTTCTTTAGCACGTCCAACATATGCTGGGTCTTTTCTTGAAAGAGCAAATTCTGCAAGTCCTAAAGGATTAGAACGGTATGATGATGTCTCTCCTGATGGGATAAGTTCATCTGTTGTTGTAACTGGGTCGTGAATTTCTGATACAACCTTAATGATTAAGTTCTCTGGGAGTGCTACCATCTCTGGCCAGTCCTTAATATTAGGTCCAAACTGTATTTCCTGTTCTGGGTCTGCTACACCCTTGCTGTCAAATACTCTGTTAGCATATATAGCACTATCAAAATGATATGTTGGTCCTGTGAATTCTACATCACAATCTGTAGCTGCTGTAAGGAAGCCCTTATTAGCTGCTGTAGCTGCAATAGATCTTGCATCCATAAGTGCAACTGATGATATCTGTCCATTCTGTAACTTAGAACCTTCTCTGTTAGGGAAGTTTCTTGTAGAATGTCTGATAGAAAATGCGTTGTTTGCAGGAGTATCACCAGCACCAAAGCAAGGTCCACAGAATGCAGTCTTAACAATTGCACCTGTCTCCATAAGGTCAGCAAGACGTCCATTTCTTGCAAGCTCCATATATATAGGTGTACTTGCTGGATATACGCTTAATGTGAACTCGTCTGCACCTATTGAATGGCCTCTTAATATGTCTGCTGCCGCACAGATATTCTCAAATCCACCACCTGCACAACCAGCGATAATTCCCTGATCTACATAAAGCCTGCCATCTTTAATCTTATTAGTAAGCTTGAAGTCTACCTGTCCGTCAAGACTTACAAGTGCCTTCTTCTCTACATCTCTTAAAATATCCTCAAGGTTAGCATTAAGTTCATCAATAGTATATGTATTACTTGGATGGAATGGCATTGCTATCATTGGCTTAATCTTACTAAGGTCAACATATACAACTCCGTCATAATATGCGACACTGCCAGGATTAAGTTCCTTGTAGCTCTCGCTTCTTCCGTGTATATCATAGAATTCCTTAATCTTTTCATCAGTTCTCCATATTGATGAAAGACAAGTTGTCTCTGTTGTCATAACATCAACGCCAATTCTGAAATCAGCACTTAAGTTAGACACACCTGGTCCAACGAATTCCATAACCTTATTCTTAACATATCCGTTAGCGAATACCTCACCTATAATTGCAAGTGCAACGTCCTGAGGACCTACGCCCTTCATTGGCTCACCTGTCATATAGATAGCTACAACACCCGGCATATTAATATCGTATGTCTTATTAAGAAGCTGTTTAACAAGCTCTGGTCCACCTTCACCCATTGCCATAGTACCAAGTGCACCATAACGTGTATGGCTGTCTGAACCAAGTATCATCTTGCCGCCTTCTGCAAGCATTTCTCTTGCAAACTGGTGAATAACGGCCTGATGTGGAGGTACATATATTCCGCCGTATTTCTTAGCACAAGTAAGTCCAAACATATGATCATCTTCGTTAATTGTTCCACCTACTGCACATAAACTGTTGTGACAGTTAGTAAGTACATAAGGTATTGGGAACTTCTCAAGTCCTGATGCTCTTGCTGTCTGTATAATTCCTACGAATGTAATATCGTGTGAAGTCATCTTATCAAACTTTATCTTAAGCTTGTCCATATTATCTGAGGTATTATGTGATTTAAGAATTCCATAGGCAATTGTATTCTTTGCCGCCTCTTCACTTGTGATATTACTGCCTGTCTTAGCAGCTACCTGTGCTAATGCTGTCTGGCTATCTTCAATAATTTCTGTTCCATTAATGAGATATGCCCCACCTTTGCTTAACTTAACCATTGATTATTGTTCCTCCTGAATATTATATATGTTATTAAACATCTAGCTATTAATTATATGCTTATATTTTATAAATAAGGTGTAACCTTATTCTTTATAGCATTAATAACATCTTCTTTAGCTTCTCCCGGCTTCCAGCCTACATTAACTGTATCATTCTTATATCTAGGAATGATGTGCATATGAAAATGGAATACTGTCTGGCCTGCTGCCTCGCCATTATTCTGTACTATATTAAGTCCTTCATAATCCAATGACTGTTTATATGCTTTGGCAATCCTTGTAGCAACCTTAAATACATGAGCTGCTGTATCTTCATCCATAGAATATATATCATCATAATGGTTCTTTGGAAGAATTAAAACGTGTCCATCTGATGCAGGACCTGCATCAAATATAACTTTTACAATATCATCCTCATATAATGAATTAGTTGGTATGTCTCCATTAGCCAGCTTGCAGAATATGCAATCATCTTTTTTCATAGAGCATATCTCCTCCCATTTATTATTTACTTATTTTATGTTTCAGTATATACTCGTATAATAACTTAAAGCAAGGTGGATTACAATATTATTTGCTTTAAAAGACAAAAAAGTACAGCCAAATGGCAGAATGGGGATTGTAATGCTAACTTTTAACGAATATACAACTATATCCAATAACTGTAGTGATAATAAACAGTTATCTGATGCAATTAACAGCGTATGCAGTGCCGCCCTTGAAGAAAGCTCTGTAATCTCTCACGAAATCAAGAACCAGGCAGCCTATTTAAAAACCTGCTACCAGCTTCTTTCAAGCCGCAATGATGAACTTCGCAGTAACAAATTCTGGAATAATATGGGTTCAACAATAGATGAACTTGTTAATTATCTTGAAAGAACATCTATCTACAGATACAGCTTCAAGCAAAGCGAAACGGTAAGCTGTACTCTATCTGATATCATTAACAACATTAACGAATATATCAAATCAAGATACAATGGTCTTATAGCCCTTGATACTTCTAATATCAGCCTGGAATGTAGTTCAGCTTCAATATATGCCAGCTCTCATTATCTTAATATTGCCTTAAAAGAAATCATTGATAATGCTTACGAAGCCGCCAGTGAGCGTAACTGTAACAATTGTATACTTATATTGTCCGCTATAATGTCACCTGACATTAAAGATAAGCTGATTCTTTCAATAGGAAGTAATAAAACCAATAACGGCAGCTCTATTTACCAGCCTGACAATATCAGCTCCTGCATTAACAATGACATTAATGATAATAACTGTAACAGACCTGGACTTAAAAGTAAGCTCTGCAAGCCTTTCTACACAACACACAAGGGGCACACTGGTCTTGGTCTTTCAATTGTGAACCAGATATGCCTTTTAAGCGGCATTGACTGGAATATCATATCCGATAATGATGTAGTAACTACAGTTTTCGCTTTTAATCTTCAAAATTAAATACTTCGTCTAACATTCTTAATGTTCTGAAATTACCTTTGGCTGTCATATCTCCAGTCATAAATGCCCTGTGGAATGTAATTCTCCCCTGAACTATGCGGTCAAAGGTTTCTTTAGACATTTTACCAATAACATCAGCTTCCATATCCTGACCAAACTCTACTGTAAGATTGCTTCCCTGAACATTAACTATAATATTCTTATCCTTATCGCTTATCATAAACATATACCTACCATTATAATTAAGCTGTGGCTTAAAATGATTTCTGAATACGCTAAGATAATAATCATCTCCACCATTCTGTTCATCACTAAGAAGTTCTTTATATATGCTTGCAAGTGACTCTATATCCTCTTTCTGTGTCTTAACAAATTCATCATCAGATGCATACTTAGATAGCTGTTCACTCTCCTGAGGTGTGAAATTAACAACCTCTTTAATAACATTCTTTCTTATAGTCTGACTGCTTGAAGGAAGATTTCTTAAGCCCTTTGATATGGTTCTGTATATATTTTCAGCATATTTTTCGATTATCTCTTTATATTCGTTATTAAATTCAAAATCTGTTGTATCGTCTACATAAGCACTTAATGACTCGCCTACAACTCCACCTATTATCTCCCACGAATTGCTGAGTGCTGTAACAACTTCACGTTCTCCATATGCTCTTGACATAACCACCGGAAACATATATGTAGATGATGTTCTGCTCTTGTCTGCATATAGCCAGCAGGAGTCAAGAAGTGTCTGCATATAGCCTCCCATACCAACCCACTCAACTGTAGTAGCAAACACAACTCCGTCTGCCTCAACTACTGACTGCGAAAGAGTTGTAATTGTATTCTTTATCTCATAAAGATTATACCTTGTAACGTGAACATTAAGTTCCTCTAACACTTCCTGGATTCTGTTAATAACGACAATTGTCGGGTCATCTACAAGACCTCGTCCACCATAATATATGTTTACATTCATATAATTAATATCCTCCCAAATATACCTGTTATCAATTAAGCTTTCCGATAATTGTAACACAAGTATTAGATTTTGGCGACATTTACTGTACCGACTTTATACACTTACTTTATACTATACTTACTTTGAACTCATACGCCGCAAACTTTAATATATCTCCATTATTAATATTAACTCTTGTATGCACCTTCAGTCTCTCACCATTAATATAAGTACCATTAGTCGAATTCATATCCTCTACAAAGAAACCTTTATCGCCATACGAAAAACAGGCGTGAAGCTTACTTATAACCGGATTGTCTATGTATACATCAGAAGCTTCCCTGATGCTTCCAACTGTGCAGGGAAACTTATACAGACCAATGGTATTATTAACATTATCATATTCTCCATTATCAGGTCTTACATTAGGAAACAAATCATCTGTCAGACCTTGAAGGCAAAGCTTATTATTCTTATTATCTTCTTCTGCCAGTGATTTAAGATAGTCACTTAAAAGAATTGTATGCTCACATTCTTCTGCCCTATTATCTACATTTCCCTCATTATCTTTAATAACCTCTGCCGTTACAAGCTTATTATCAATCTCCTCGTTAAGATCAAAACGATACGGAATTTCGTTGACATTTTCTGACTTCGCCTGCTTTAAATCTCCAACAAGCACACCCGCCTTATCTGCAATATAGAACAACACAATTCCAGCTATAAGTAATGCTGCCGATACAACTGTATCCAGCTTTACAACCGCATAACTACGAAACAAAAGACTTGCCGCTGAGTTATATAACAATATAACTGCCACTGCCTTTAATATAAGCTGTGTCTTTTTGTCAATGCATTTATTATGCTCTTCAACACCAACTGGCTCCGGTCTTACCGCTGATAATATCTTCCCATTAGCATATGATCTTTTATCTTTTATATCTGTATGCGGCTCATCAGCACTGCTTCCCTTATTAATATTTCTTTGGGAACTAAAATCCGGCACACTATCCGATTTTCTTCGGAATTTAGAATTGACGGTGCTCTCATTATTATTTGCACCCCTGCAATTTACCACACTATCAGCATTATTGAGAACCTTAGAGCCTGCCATTCCCTCTGTATTATTGATAATATTAGAATACTCACCACCCTCCGCCGTATTATCAGAACCACTTTTATCCACCGAATTACTTTCATCTTCATTATCTTCAAATAACTGCATAAGATTATATGGTGTGTAATCTCTTACGAGAATTCTCTGGTACGCTTCATAGAATTTTACAAGTCTTATTTTTTCAATTGAATGGTCAAATCTTTCTAATATATATTCATATAGGCTTCGCATTTTCCCATAAAAATCCGTATTATTATCCAGCAGGGAATACATAAAATACACTTTCTTATCCACTAAAGAAATATATATACATCCTGGGTCTAATATTACACGATCAAGATTAAGCATATATTCATTTACAACTCTTGCCATCTTAGATATGTTGCCAAGCAATGACTGCACATCAGACATATTAACCTTGCCATATTCAAGCAATGTGCTTAACTGCTGTTTTGAAGTTATATCATAATATATACATTTTCTTGAATTAATCTCGTTAATGGAAAATTGAAGAAAATAATCAGGCCTGTTTCGCATAAGCATTTTCATCTCATACTCAACCAGCTCATTGCTATCAGTTATATCAACCACCGCATAACTTATATTATTATTTCTTTCATATTTAATGCTTAAATCCTCACCACAATACTGGCTCATTATCCAACCACCTCCATAAGAGCATTTGTCTTTCGTATCAACCGGGCATTATCTATTGTATTTACATTTTCACTAATATTACATATATCTGACATGCCTGCGTAACTTCCTATAACCGGAAAAATAGCACTACACACTATGCTTTCGTCCTGTTCATATACCCTGTCATCATATATATTTATATCCCGAAGGAACATAGTCCTGTCTGCCGCATACCTCTCTCCTCTTTTTATCAGCTCTTTCCTTGCAGTAATATCACTTTCCTTTTCATACTCTATCGATATCTGACTCACCATATTCCTTATGATTATCCTATCGTGCATATAAATCCCAACACTTATCAGTGCAATAATTATCATTGTAAATATCGGAACAATAATTGCATTTTCTACTACTTTCATACATCTCTCCATTTCTTAAACACTGACAACTGTTACTGTAATAAAGTTCTTAATATAGTTCCACCGCCAATAACACAACACACTAATGACACCAATAAAAATGGTATATATGGCATAGACGTCCTTAGCTTCATTCTTCCTCCTGCTATCAACGTTCCCCCGGCGATAATTATTAGAAACATAGATAACAACACTGTCTGTATCGTTATATACATTCCTTTAAGAACAGTTATATATGCTATTACTATTGCATCAGCCTCACCTGTTATATGTGTGATCCGTGCAATAATATAAATACCTGCTCCTATAATAACTGCCGGAATATAATAATCTCTAATCAATAAATGTAGTTCTAGTTCACTTCCAGCAATAACGTCTGCTAAATGCAGCATAATAATACCAGCTCCCATAACCACAATACTTATAATGTTAATCTTTCTTCTTTTTATATCTGCGTATGACATCGCCGCAAGCCATATAATCAAATATAATGTCTTTAACATCTGCTCCCCCTGTCTTATTCCTGACACTTTTCGCACAACCTGCGGTCACTGACACTGTCTTTACTGACTTTCTGAATATTTCTTTTAAGTTCTGTACAATTACGCGAGCTGTGGTATCTTGTCCCATATAATGTATAATAAATTGATGTTGTATCTTTTGTCTGTCCGCAATGTTCACACGAATAATATTTAGCACCCGAAGCATTCCTTAAAACATCCATACATGACCTGTCAGCCTCCAATATGTATCTTAACAAATATGTACATTCCTTATTAGTATGATATACTTCGCCCCCGGCTGTAATGTACACATATTCTTTATCTGACACATTTCCTGCAAAATTATCTTTATCCTCCCCAAGCCACGCATTTACCCTCTTTCTGTCGGTAACTCTTATTGTAGACAGACCAAATATATCAAAAGGATTTTTGATACTGTATGTAAGCTTTATATCTATAACTGAATTGTTATTTAATATCTTAGAACTCATAAACATAATTCCGGCATTACCACCCATTATGTTATGGTCAGCAGCATAATCTGTTCCTATCTCGTCTATAAGCAATCGTCTTATTGTCTCTGCCACCATTCCCTTTGGGACATTTCCACTATTTTCATAAACATATACATAGCCTGCACATTTTCTTAATGTCACATAAAAGGCATTGTTGATGTGGATTCGCACTGCTATAACCTGCATAATAAACATAATTGACATAACAGCATATATAAACAGAGGAATTACAATTGCTCCCTCCACACTTGCCGAAGCATTTAAGTTATGTGCCTTGCTACACTTTATGGTTCTTGATAATATTCTATTAATTACTGGCGTTATTAAATTCCTGTAGTTATGGATTGTCCGCATAATACTATGCACTCCATTTTCTTTTTTCTGCGGGTAAATCTTATCTTTCCTCCCTTCTTAAATATAATCAACCAACTTATTCTGTGTAGAAAGGCACATTTGCTAAATATAACTGTATGACAGCTTCTGCCTGTACACACTGCCTGTTCCATTCATCTTAAAATGTGCAGCTCCGGAAGCCGCATATATGTAATTCTTCATTCTGAATCCGCTATGCCCATACATAATCATTCTTAATTCCATTAATGCTGCAATGCGGTAATTTCTGTCCGATTTGTTCATAAACATAATTAACAGCTTTAAATATTCTTTATAACCAATACTATTATCCCTGCCATTTTCCTCAACTTTATTATTATTCACAGCCTCATATGATGTAATATTATTTATCAGGGATTGCAAATTCAGCTTTTCATCTACTAATGAACTTAGCTGTAATATCCAGTTATCCCTGTTCTTAATAAGAGCTATTGTTTCTCCTGCCAGCAATTTTCTTAACTCAACTATAGATTCAGCGTATGCCCATATCGAAACAATAATGTACTGCACAAGCCTGACTGCCAGATCACAGCCCGTAACTCCCACCAGTGCCGCCGCCAGCATATAAGCCTCTGACATCTTATCCTGTGAACTTATAAGATAAGATAGGTTAACACCCTCTCTTATAACAGATAACTGATTAATTACCTTGTATACATTCTTTCTGTCATTATGTTCACCTCCAATAATATATTCCATTTCATAATCTAATAAAGCACTGCTTCCTGCTCTGTCATTATCACCCGGTGATGTGTCCGTATAACAGATAAAATGCTTCGCAACATATTCCGTGCTTAATACATTTTTCTTTAATGTATCTTCATTCCCACTTGCTTCGATACTTCTTTTTATTACATCTTTATTTATAAAAGAAATGTCACGGCTCTTAATGTATTCATCTGCAAGCTCCTGTATTTCTATATATTTTTTAGAAATCCTGCCTTCTGTCACAGTCTCACAAATTCCTGACTTCAGGTATTCATACAACTGCCATACTGCATTTAACGAAGTATTAATCTGTTCTTTCTGCCTATCTTCATACTGCATATCACCATCATCAGACTGCTCTAACATATCAGCCAGATCCTTTTTTAAGTTTTCATTATCTTCCATAAACTGCTCAGAATATGCCTGTGCCTCACTTAAATTTTCACCACATCTAACATACTTACATTCATTATCAGCTTGAACAGACTCTTGTTCTTTATCATTCTGGACATTCTCCTGTTCTTCGCCACTTAGAATAGACTGTTGTTCTTTATCAAGCACATTGCTATACATTCCATATTCCATAGCCTTAACAATCTGCTCCTCGACACCATATCCCTCATTATCTGTCATATACGAAAACGTATTAAAAGCACAATCTGATAAGCTTATATCTGGTGAATAACTGCTTATATTTTCGTTAATATAACTACACAGTTTATCATTGAGTATGTCCGATTTATTCAATGCAAATATATTAAAATCTTTAAGCAGCTGGTTATTATAACTTGCAAATACTGACTCCTCCGACAACCTGCAGCTCTGTTTAACAACCGTATAATACCCTGATTGCAGTGATGACTTAATGCACGTTGTAATCAGGGAAATCACAACCATTAATACCATTGCCGCCATAACTGTCAATTGTGCCGGCAATGATATATGTAAAATACCCTTATTACACATATAACTGTTCATACCGCAACCAGCATTATATATATTATGTACATCGCAATTAACAACGTTATGTATATTATTGGCGCCACAATTAACAGCATTATTACTCCGACTGACAGCTATCATATTTTGTTAGCCTGGGAAGTCATCTTTGATAAAAGCTTATTGACTAATGATGTTATCTGACTTTTAAATATTATTACAAGTCCAATCAGAACAACCGTAATAAGAACTATTTCCACAACACCCATTCCATCTTCTTCATTCCAGAATTTCTTAACTGACTTTATTATTACATTTTGTGCTATTCTATTTCCCATATTTATCCTCTTTTCTGCGTGCATTTCTTTCTAAAAATTATACATTTTCCCAAAAATTATACATTTTCCTACAAGGCATATATTTTCTCCTTAAAGATATGTATTGCTTCCTGAAAGATTAGTATCCTGCACGCAACGATACCAATCTTCATATAAATAGAACTTCTACCTGTTCTTGTAACTTATTCTTATGACCTGTCCTGCATTTTTACACCTGAAAGCTTATGACTGATGGCACCATAACAATTATCATTACCACTATCAACAGCATAAACATAGGCATTAATAATCTTGTTGCTGCCTCCTCTCCTTTCTTAACTGCAAGGCTCTTTCTTTGTTCAAATGCATCATAGGATTCCTGATATAATAATTCTTTTAACTCTTTTGTTCCTTTCTTTATATTAGTCTGTAATAGTGATGCTAATTTCAGGTATTCTCTTGTCTGACATCTATGTCCGAATTCTTCATAAGCCTTATACTCACTTATACCTGACTTTATCTGGCAATCTGTTATATACATCTGCTCATACACAATTCTCTCATCTTTAGCACTTTTCTTTTTCCTCATATAATCTTCTATCATCTTCTCCCACGCCCTGCGTACTGTCATTCCTGCACCAAGCAGAAGCGTAAGCTTGGATATAACCTCTGAATAGTCATACTGTAACTGCTTCTGCCTAAGCTTTTGTTCCTCTTTAGCTTTGGTTTTCTTCTTGTAATAAATAAGCACTATAACAGCAATTACAATCATAGCTGCAAATAAAAGATTATTCTTACTTCCTGTCTGTGATTGCACATAGGCATATGTAACACTGGTGTTGTTTATTGTATCCGGCAGTTCTATAACAGCTTTATCCTCATTTTCATTTAATGCGTTGTCTATAATTCTTTTAAGTGTCTGCTTATCTGTCGTTAGCATACTATGCGGATTTTCCCCTAATGATTTAACATTAATATCTATTACTCCGTTTCTTGTATAATCTTCATACGACATTACATAATTCAATGCTGTTTCTACACTTTCACCTGCACCAATATTTTCGTTATATACCGTTCCGTCATAATCTATAATCCGGTAATCTTCCGGATATATATGTATATTGACAATCCCATTACATAAGCTGTCAGGGAACTGAATTGACATAACAATATTATCCAGTGAATCATTATCTTTTTGCAAAATATCCAGCAATTCATCATATGCCCTGTCAAAGCAGGACATCGTTTCCTCATAAGTCATCTTTCTTGGACTAATAACTGTATCTATGCTTATAGTAGTTCCACTATTCTCATCTTTAACGTCAAGCGTTATCTGTTCAGGTTCTTCACCCGGCTCTGGTCTTTTTATTTCCATTTGTACACTCCACTTATCTTATATATTAAATCACTCCTCATATTATCCACCTGCCGTATCATATGTATCATATATTTATGTCTGTTATTTTCTGTGCCAGCATAACTGCGGCGGCATATATCAGAAGGCATATTGTCATAACTATAATTCCCATAACATTGCCATAAAGAACATCAATATATTCAGGAGATGTTAATCTAAGATATAATGTAATCACCAGCGGCATACATACCATAACTCTTTGCTCAAGCCTCTTTCCTGTAATTATTGTATCTATCTGCTGCTGGACTTCTGCCTTTTCGTGAATTATATGCGAGGTCTGCTTTATAATTCCTATTACATCACCTCCGCTCCTTTTCGCATATCTGAATATTTCAGCAAAATATTTTATGTCATCCAGATTGGTACTTGCTGCATAATCGTCTAATATATCTTCAAGATTTTCATTTCTTCTTATTCTGTTCACAATCATATTAAAATCTGCAACAATTACTGCATTTTGTCCATACAGCATAACCAGTTCCTGCAATGCCTCTGCAAATGAATTCTCAATTGAGTAACCCGTATTCAACGCAAATGAGACTGCCTGCATCCCATCTCTGAACTGTCTTATAAGCTCATTATCCTTCTGATACCTTTCATTAAACCTCTGCTTTTTAATATGATAAATAACATAAGGGCTGAATATTATTACTGGAATTAAACTATCATAAAATACATAAGAAACAGCAGTTACTATCAATACTGCCTGCAAAAGATAAATGTAATCATTCCTACCAGATAGATGTGCCCGTTTAATAAATTTATTAAGATTTACATTGCATTGTTCCTGTGTCTTTTGACCACTCAAGCTTTTCAGTATTCTTAAGGCTGTTATTCTGTCTTTTAAGTGTGCCAATAATCTTTCCATTTTTATCTTCGCCCTCCTCAACGTACTTATATAATGGAACAAGTTCAAATTCATTATTCTTATAACCACATACTTCTGTAATCTCCCATACCTTTCTTGTCTTATCCCTCATTCTTTTTAAATGGACAATTATGTCTATTGCAGAAGCAATCTGCCTGTCAATAGCTTCTGCTGGCATATCTATTCCCATAAGAACCATTGTCCTTAATCTTGTAAGCATATCCTTAGAACTATTACTGTGTCCTGTTGACAGGCTGCCATCGTGTCCTGTTCCCATTGCCTGTAACATATCAAGAGCCTCCTCACCTCTTGTTTCACCTACAATTATTCTGTCAGGTCTCATTCTTAGGCTTGACCTTATAAGATCTCTTATTGAGACTTCATTATCACATTCCATATTGGACTTTCTTACTTCAAGTCTTACAAGATTGCCAACCCCCTGGATCTGCAATTCAGCCGAATCTTCAATTGTAATAACTCGCTCATCTTTGGGAATAAAATTAGACAGTGCATTAAGAAATGTTGTTTTACCACTTCCTGTGCCACCAGAAACAAATATGTTGTAACGGCATTTTACAAGTAATTCAAGAAAATCTGCCGCTTCCTTAGTTATAGAACCTAACTCAATTAATCTGTCAATATCTATTGGCGTATCATAGAATTTTCTTATCGTTATGACTGGTCCATCTATGGCTATCGGCGATAATACCATATTCACTCTTGAACCATCAGCCAGCCTTGTATCTACAATAGGTATCGCTTCATTAATTGTCTTATTCGACATCGCCGCTATTCTCTGTGCTATATCTTCAAGCTTCTCTCTGCTTTCAAATTGTTTATTCCATTTAGTTATCCTGCCTTTCTTCTCAATAAATATATCTTTATACCCATTAATCATTATCTCTGTTATATCATCATCTTCCAGTAACTCCTGTAATATATCAAGACGTTTAATTGAATTATAAAGCTGCTGCCTTAAAAGTTCCCTGTTATGGACAGATATAGCCCTATGCTGTGAAATCTCATATATACATACATCTATTACCTTATACAAATCCTCATCGGACACGTCCAGATTAATATCAAGCTTTTCATAGACTTTTTGTTTTAATTCAAAGAATAATTCTTCCATAATGCCTGCTATTCATACTTACTCCCTATGCTATGCTTAACTTCTTCTATGTCATTTCTACACCATATCTAATAAAGAACTTACATAACCATACGCATCTGTATACATAATTCTTTTAAGAAAACCCTCATCCATTGTATCCTTCATCTTAAGATTAATTCTCATCATTCTGTCAACAATAGCTTCCTTCCCGCTTTCAATAAAATATCTTTTCAGATTATTAAATCTGCAATTCTCTATATAATCTCCACTGTCAGATATATATACATTACTGCATCTTCCCATAATGCTCCAAGGCTTGTTAATTCCCTCTGATATATTAACAACAATATAATCATATTTTAAATTATGTGCCAGCTCATCCAGCAGACCACTTATAAGCCTGTCATTAACATACGATATATCATCAGCACATACCACAGCCGGTATATAGTCAAATAACTCATTCGCCTTTATACATTCTCTAATCTGCTGTGTAAAATGCTCTCCTGCCTGCTTAAACATATAGAATACATCTGACAGATTACTACACCCGTCAGACATCATAATATGCTCAATGCCTGAGAATTCATCAAGATTGATAAAAAGTGTCCGTCCCTTTTTAGAATATGCCGCCGCAATAACCATTGCCAAAGTCACTCTTAAAGTCGAATTAAAGCCATACACTCCGATATATCTGGTAATATCCTCAACCCTCTGCGTTCCATCTGGTATTTGTCTTGTAATTGACCCTAAAAGCTGGTAAGCTGGCTGGTATTTGCACACACCGATAAGCCCTTTCTCTTTCCTATCATTAATAATTCCTGCTTCTTTCTCATCTTCACACAGAACAATAACGCTGTTATCATCTGTCTTAATATCCTCATGATTAATGCCATATGTGTATTGTTCTTCATTAACCATTAACACATCTGTCTTATTAGCTAAAATGTATCTGTTAAACTCCTCCTCTTTGGTAAACACTTTAGCCCTGTAGGGAATATCCTTACTGTCGTTAATTATTCCCATAAGCCTTTTGGCATAACTCTCATCATCGTCATATATCACGCATATATTATCTTTTGCCAAATACACTTTCCTCCATACACTATATAATCTTAATTACAGTATCTACAGCTTTATGCTTTAATATTTAACACCACCATAATTACTGCTCCAAGACACAAGGCATATGTATAATGAAATCTATGTATTGTATGTCTTCCCTGCTTTATTAAAACATTATCTCTTATACATACACCCTGTCTGCCTTTAATTATGCCAACATTCTCTAATACACCTGTTAATACACCGCATACCATAGCCGCACATATCAACCTCACAATATATGTAACACCAATCAGCAGTCCGCACACAGCAAGAAGCTTAACATCTCCTGCACCTACGCCGCCAAATATATACACCATATACATAATTGCAAAACCTGCCATACCGCCATATATATACCCTCTCACATCACCTCCATACATCAGGCTTCCCATATTAATAACAACACCAATAACCATTCCTGCAATTATAATTCTATTCGACACCTTAAAACGTCTGTAATCATCAATCACCGCCATCATTATGATAATAAACATAGCGGCGTATCTTATGTACTGCTCTGTCATATTCTCTTTAATTCTCCCATATCTTATCAGACAACTTTATATATAAATTGCCACCACAATACAGTTGTCTTAACTCTATTATTCTGTTTAATGTATAGAATTACCAATTACTGACTATACTTATAAAAAAAGAGGAAACGAGGTAATTCTATTGAAAATGTTCAGCAAGAAAAAAAATCCTGCTACATATGATGAAAAATATCTTGTTGAGGAAATTAATATGACAAAGGCTGCGCTTAGTGCCGCATATGCCAACTTTGATAACGCAACTGACCCAGACCTTATAGATTGTTATATATATCAATTGAATTCTGAGCAGAAACGCTATAAATACCTTCTTCAAAAGGCTAAAGAATCAGAAATATATGCACCTAACATATATCTTATGCAGACATCTGATATATTCTGAATATGTGATGTATATTAAAAATATGGTGTACATTATATATACTATTTATTTAGTATATTGTCAATATGTTTTGTTATATTTTTTATATTTTTCTAATACAATTACTACATTTTACTATTTGACTTTTAAATACAGCTCGTTTACACTGTAGTTATCATTTATTTATATGCGGTTACACATTAATGTACTATAAAGAAAAGAGGGATACCTATGGATAATAATTTCAACAGCCAATCTGATAACAGTTCAGATTGGAAATCTAATTCCAGACAGAAGAATAAAAGCAGGACTGGCAGCAAAAGCAAATTATCTGTATTGACAATTGTTCTGCTTGTTACTGCCATCGCTTCAATAATAGCCAATATTGTCCTGCTTGTTACCGACTCCAAGAGAACTGCTGATACTGTAGCAAGAATTGAGGACAAGGACATTGAAACTGCACGCAATACTGAGAAAGACGATATGCTTAACCTTATTCGAAGCAGATTTGAGAGCGGTTCATCTACACTCTCATTATTAAAAGAACTTTATCCTGACAACATAGTATATGTCAATAGAAGTGGTAATTATGTATTTGCCGATATTAACCCTAAGCTTGCCGCAAGCGAATATGATAAATCAGCCTTTGCCCGCAATGATAAGGGATTGATGACTTATTCAGGAACTAATGCCGAGACATATACAGGAATTGATTTATCAAAGCACAACTCTGATGTAGATTTTGCAAAGGTTAAAGCCGCAGGTGTGGATTTTGCTATGATTAGATGTGGCTACAGGGCTTATGGCTCAGGACTTCTTGTGGAAGATACTTCATTTAATACTTACACAACTAATGCTATCAAGAATAATATAGATGTCGGTGTATACTTCTATTCACAGGCTCTTAACAAAGAGGAAGCTATCGAAGAAGCCAACTATGTACTTACTCTTGTAAAGCCTTATAACATTACATACCCAATCGCTATTGACGTAGAAGCTATAGAAAATGACAGCTTCCGTCAGGAAAATCTTTCAGCTAGTGAATTAACTGACGTAATAATCGCATTTTGCGACACAATTAAAGCTGCTGGATATACTCCATTAATCTACAGTAATCTTTTGTATTTTATGGATAATGTTGAACTTGAAAGACTTGAAGGTTATGATAAATGGTTCGCCGGTTATCAGACTGCCTCTCCATATTATCCCTACAAATACGCTATGTGGCAGTATACAAGCACAGGTTCAATAAATGGTGTATCAGGCAATGTAGACATCAATATTGCTATGAAAAAGCTGAAAAAATAATAATTAACAATAACGCGCAAGAATGACACTCGCAGCTATGCCTGCCGCTGTTGCAATTAATGCACCAGCAAGTGTCCAGCGCGTTTTTTTAATGCGTGCCGCCATATAATATACTGACATTGTGTAAAATACTGTTTCTGTACACCCCATAAGTATAGACGTTATAAGTCCTGTATATGAGTCTGTTCCGTACTGCTTGAATATATCAAGGCTAAGTCCGGTTGCAGCTGACGAACTGAACAGCCTTACTATAATAAGCGGCACTATGCTTGCTGGTATTCCAAGCTTTCCACACACACCGCTTAAAAGTTCAGCTATAAAATCAAGAAATCCAGAAGCTCTTAATACTCCAACCGCAACCATAAGCCCAATCAGTGTAGGTGCTATTGAAACCACTGTCCTCATTCCATCCTCTGCACCATTTACAAAGTTATCGTAATTATCACTCTTTTTGTACATTCCATATCCAACAATAATCAATATGACAAACGGCATTATATACGCTGAAATCTTAGTTATCATCGCTCCCTCCTTGTCATAACCCTGCAAAATATAACAGCCGCAAGCGTGCTTATAGTTGTTGCTATTATTGAGGGAAATAGTATTGCGGTCGGGTCAGGACTTTTGTACTGGCTTCTGTATGCTATTATATTTACTGGAATTAACTGAATTGAAGAAATGTTAATCACAAGAAATGTACACATATCACAGCTTGCTATATTCTTATTCTCATTAAGCACAGCCATCTCTTTCATAGCCTTTATGCCTGCCGGTGTAGCCGCCCAGCCAAGCCCAAGAAAATTAGATATCATATTGGTAACTATATAGCCAAATGCTTTGGAGCTGCTTGGAACCCCCGGAAACAGCCATTTTATAAGAGGCTCTATCATGTATCTGCACTTGTCTATAAGTCCTGATTTTTCTGCTATTTCCATAAGACCGCACCAGAATGACATAATACCGAACATAGTTATACATAATGTGACCGCTTCCTTGGCGGAGGCAAATGCCCCCTGCGTGACACTTTCTATATTACCTGTGATAAGGGCGTATACTATTCCTATGATAATCATAAAGCCCCATAACCAATTAAGCATAGAACCACCCCACATATGTTTGGGATAATTCTATGCTTAATAATTATGTATTATTCTAATTAGACTGAATAATTGTATGCTCTTTTTTGAATTTTAATATCATCTCTCTTGTAAGACTTATTCCATCATCTTCTAAGTCAAGGTCGTCTGCCTTAACCCAGGTTCCAAGTGATAATTCATCTTCCTGCAATGTGATTTTATCATCACCATCAAGCTCACAGAAAAACCCTGAAAGCAGTGAACCGCTAAGTCCCCAAGGCTGGCTCTTGTAATATTTAAGGTTCTTGACCTTAAGTCCTACTTCTTCCATTACCTCACGCCTGACTGTCTGCTCTATCGTCTCTCCAGCCTCATTAAAGCCCGCGACTAAAGCATAATTCTTATATGTTCTTCCTGCATACTTTGTAAGCAGTACTCTGTCGTTATCTGTAACTGCCACGATAACCGCAGGACTTATCTTTGGGAATACCATATTGCCACATACCGGACACTTTACCATACGCTCTTTATTATCGTGTATTGTAGGTCTGCCACATCTTCCACAATAATGATTGTCCCTGTACCAGCCATATAGATGATATGCTGTTATCGCAGCAAATGCTGTAGCTTTTGGTTTAGCTTTCCTAAATGAATCTACCCCGACAAATGAAAATCCTTCCACTACCGATGTATACTCTTTATGCACTTTGGAATCTGCCATTTCACCAGCATATTGTCCTCTTAATAATTCGCCTTTTCTCTGTGCAAGAAAATATTTCGTATCATCTACAGATAAAAGGTATGTAAATGAATAATTATCAACAGAATCTTTTGATATGCCTGTCTTTATCCCCTGTATGAACTGCTTGTACAGTGGATAAGTTAATGTATCTTCTTTAATATACTTCGCAAGAAGTGATGAACCCTCAAAGAAGAAAATTACATCATTATCCTGCGGACTACATTCTACATATTGGTTATCAAGTCTATTAGGAAATATATCCTGTATCATTGTTCTCTCCAGCCGTATTACTAATTGTTATATATGTCCGATTTATTCAAAAATGTATAATAGAACATTCCATTTTCTCTACACTGCAATCCTAGAAATAAACCATCTCTTCCACTGGTGGCTCTGCATTTTCAACCTTTTCTACATAAAGAACAGGTCCTTTCTTCTTGTATGCCATCTGGAATTCATTCTTGATTGTTGCTGTAACCATTATCCACTGTCTATTCTCTAAAGAAGCAATGTTATTATAAAAGCTTATATAGCCAATAAACTGTGTATCCTCAGCACAGCATGTCATAACCTTTCGTCCTGGTACAAAGTTCTTATCTTTGAAATATTTATTCTTTAATACCTGACCCTTAAATCTTACTTTCTTGCCAACATATACATCTGGTCTTTCTGATACATCCATATACCATATTCCATAATCAGCATCATCAACCTCGATAATATCCGCATTAACATCATAAGGAAGCTGTTCTGCAATTGACATCATCTCTCCCTTATCGTCCTCAAATACAATCTGAAGTGTGTTATTAAGTGCTCTCATACTTCTTCTGTAGCTTCCAAGATCCATACCTGACTTACATCTGTTAAATATAACCATATCTGTATACTTAACAGTCTCTGCAATTATTGATCTCATATTGTTCCACTGAAGATTGAATGCTGTAGCATCAATAAGTGTTATTGACTGGTATATCTCCCAGCCTCTTGGCTTAGCTGTTCCCATAAGAAGGGCTGGATCCCACATACCATTATACTCAACAATTACTATCCAAGGGTCATACTCTTTATCAAGTTCATTAAGCTTGGCTTCTGTTAATTCTTCTTTTTCAAGAACTACCATATCCACACCATTATCTTTTAAAAGCTTCTCGCTGTATTCTTCTTCGCCTTCCTCACATACGATAAGGAGCTTATTCTTTGCCTCTGCAAACTGTCCCATTGCTATAGTATCTGAGATAAATCTGGTCTTGCCACTATCTAACTGGCCATTTATTAAAAATATAGGAATCTGATACTCTTCCTGTGCCATTATATGTCCTCCATCTATTCTAACTATATATAACACTGGGGGCTTATGCCCCCAGTCTGTGATGTCTGCGGATTGTCCAGTACTTTAACTTCCGCAATTATACATTAAATAATTCTTTAAGAGCAGCTTCTTTTAATTCTGCTCCTATTACACATATTCTTCCTGTAAAATCAGGCTTACCTTCCCTGATTTCATATTCTTCTGGTACAAGGTCAAAGAACATCCACTTACCATCTGTGCAAGGAAGCATACCCTTAGCTCTTAAGATGTTACCATAATCATCTGTCTCAGAAAGCTTTCTTAATATCTCTGAAAGTTCTTCCTTGTCATACTTGTTAGGAGTTTCTACGCCCCAGCTTGTAAATACTTCATCGGCGTGGTGATGACCATGCTCGTGATGATGTCCACAGCCACACTCGCCATCGTGATGATGATGTTCATGCTCTTCATCGTGGTGGTCATGTCCGCAGCCACATTCATCATCGTGATGATGGTGATGTTCGTGTTCTTCATCGTGGTGGTCGTGTCCGCAGCCACACTCGCCATCGTGATGGTGATGTTCATGCTCTTCATCGTGGTGGTCGTGTCCGCAGCCACACTCGCCATCGTGATGATGGTGATGTTCGTGTTCCTCTGCAACCTTTGCTGCTGCCTCTGCAAGCATTTCAAGTTCAAGATTAGTAACATTTTCCATAGCATCAAGTATCTGCTTGCCATCAATATCATCCCAAGGAGTTGTTATAATATGAGCATCCTTATTAAGTGATCTGATAAGTTCAATATCTGTCTTTAACTTGGCTTCTGACACATTCTGTGTTCTACTAAGAATAATAGTTCCAGCGTGCTCAATCTGGTTGTTAAAGAACTCACCAAAGTTCTTCATATATACCTTTACCTTAGAAGCATCGGCTACTGTTGAAGCACTGTTTAAACGGATTTCATTCTCAATATGAAGATCCTTTACAGCCTTAATAACGTCTGAAAGCTTTCCAACACCTGATGGTTCGATAATAATTCTGTCTGGGTGGTACTTCTCAACAACTTCCTTTAAAGATGTTCCGAAATCACCAACTAAAGAACAGCATATGCAGCCTGAATTCATCTCTCTGATTTCAACGCCTGACTCCTTTAAGAAACCGCCATCAATACCTATCTCGCCAAATTCATTTTCTATAAGCACAACCTGCTCACCAGCAAGTCCTTCTTTTAAAAGCTTTGCAATAAGAGTAGTCTTACCTGCTCCCAAAAATCCTGATATAATATCTACTTTTGTCATATTATCCTCCATTCTGTCTATACATTTAACTAATAATTTACCTTACCTAATTTTTATTATACGCTTGTTGTCAATCCCCTCTTTCAAGTCTTAACTGTTCTGCGTATTCGCTTATCTTTCTGAGTCTGTGATTGACACCCGACTTGCCAACAGGCGGGTCTAACAATGCACCTATATCTTTAAGGTTCATATCCTCGTGTTCAAGCCTTACCTCGGCAACCTGTCTTAAGCTGTCCTTAAGGCTTCCAAGACCAACTGTATCCCTTATATATATTATGTCCTTAGTCTGCTTTACCGCAGCGGCAACCGTCTTGTTAAGGTTCGCAGTTTCGCAGTTAACCTTACGGTTCACGTCATTACGCATTTCTTTAAGAATCATAACATTGTAGAGATTCATCTGCGAAACATATGCTCCCATAAGATTAAGCACATCTGTTATATTACTGCCTTCCTTCATATATACTATATAATCATTCTTGCGGACTGTAATCTTAGCATCAAGCCCGAAGAATATAAGCATATCACACAGGCACTGTGCATCTTCTTCATAGTCGCATACTATTTCATAATGATAGAACTTATTAGGATCGCTTATAGAACCTGCCGCTATAAATGCACCTCTTATAAATGCTTTCTTACAGCAGTCCTTCTGCACTATTCTTGTGTCAACAAATACAGGTTCAATATTATCAAATGTTTCATCAGCCCATTTAAGTGTCTGCAATATTTTAGCGACATATTCCTGATTTTCTATTCTGATTATTGTGTCACGGCTGCTCTTTGAAACATATATTATATCGCCTGTATCAATATCAAATATCTGCTCTAATAATACTATAAACTTATATCTTGCAATCTCGTTCTCAGTAGACATCTCTATCTGCATTCTTTTGCCCGATGCTCTCCTGATACGTCCTGACATTCCCATAATCGCAGCAAATTCAGCTATCTGGCAGTGCCTTGCCATATCAATTCTGGTGCTTAATTCTTCTTTAACATCTGAAGAAAACGACATTACTTATCTCCCTTTCTCTTAGCATCTTTGTCTATATCACGATGTTCAGCTTTACAGCCATATGGTGTACTTGCTATTCTTGCCGCCAGCTCATTGGCAAGTGTTACTGAACGGTGCTTTCCTCCTGTACAGCCAACAGCTATAACAAGGCTTGACTTGCCTTCTTTTACATAGTTAGGAAGAAGAAATTGTATAAGATCATCTATCTTATTAAGAAATTCTTTCGCCTCTGGTGCTTTCATTACATAATCCTGTATTGGTTTGTCATTGCCTGTAAGCGGCCTTAATTCTTCAACATAATACGGATTAGGCAGAAATCTTACATCAAATACAATATCTGCATCTACTGGTATTCCGTATTTAAAGCCAAATGACAGCACAGTTACAAATAAATTGTTATACTCCTTACGTTCAAGAATTATCTTCTGTAACTCCTGCTTTAATTCTCTTGTAAGAAGCGTACTTGTATCAACAATATAATCTGCCCTCTGCTTAAGGAACTTTAACTGTTCCCTCTCAAGCTCAATGCCTCTGTCAACTCGTCCGTCCTTCGCAAGCGGATGTGTCCTTCTCGTTTCTTTATAACGCTTTACAAGCACTTCGTCACTAGATTCAAGGAATAATATTTTATAGTTATACTGGCGTTTTTTCATATAATCAAGTACGGACTCGAACTCTGCAAGAGAATGTCCGCTTCTTATATCAACGCCTAATGCTATATTATTATATCCGTTATCCTGTTCCTGACAGTCTGCCAGCTCCGCAAATTTAGGTATAAGCGATATAGGCATATTATCAACACAATAATATCCCTCATCTTCAAGCATATTTAATGCTGTTGATTTACCTGCACCTGACATTCCCGTTACAATAACTATCTTCATAAGTTCCTCCACGGCATTTAACTAAAATCTCCGAGCTTTATAACCTCCAGTTCAAGATCTACACCTGACTGCTGTTTAACTTTATCCTTAACCATATCAGTAAGCATACACACATCCTTTGCTGTTGCATTGCCTGCATTAACAACAAAACCAGAATGTTTCTCTGAAACCATTGCTCCGCCAACTGACACTCCTTTAAGTCCTGCATCTTCTATAAGCTTAGCTGCAAAGAAGCCTTGTGGACGTTTAAATGTACTTCCTGCACTAGGATATTCCAAAGGCTGCTTAGCTCTTCTCTTAACAGCAAGTTCCTTTATAAGTGCCTTGATTGTGTCAGTATCACCTTTCTGTAATCTGAACACAGCACTGACAATTATATAATCCATAGCCGCTATACAGCTTGTTCTATAACCTAACTCAAGTTCGTCCCTGCTAAGGCTTATAAGCCTGCCGCTTCGGTCGAGTACATCGGCACTAACTATTATGTCTTTAATCTCTCCACCATATGCACCTGCATTCATTCTAACTGCACCGCCTACGCTTCCCGGTATTCCCGTTGCGAATTCAAAGCCTGCAAGTCCCTTATCTGCCAGCTTGTTACCGAGTCTTGACAACATCATTCCTGACATAACCTTTACAGTAACATCATCAATATATTCTACCTCGTCAAATGTATCTGAAAGCTGTATTACAACTCCTCTTATTCCTTTATCTGATACTAAAAGGTTGCTTCCGTTACCTATAACGCAGTATTCTATGTCCGATTTATTCAAAAATCGAATTAATGATTGTAACTCCTCAATAGAAGATGGCTGTACATAATAATCTGCACAGCCTCCAATTCTAAATGTAGTATGAATATTCATAGGTTCACCAATTCTTACCTGTGTGTCACCCACAATTAATTTAAGATTATCTAACAGCTCATTATTATCCATAAGCTTCTTACTCTCCAATCTTTTATATTAACCTAATGCCAGCTTGGCAGCTCCATACATACCTGCATCATTACCAAGTTCAGCCCTGACTATCTTAGTATTCTTGCATGCGTGAAATGCGTATTCTTTGTAATACTTAGCAACTCTTTCTATAAGATAATCACCTGCCGCTGATACTCCGCCGCCAATACATATAACCTCTGTATCAGTCATAGCAGAAGCACACGCAATACCTTTACCAAGATATCTGCATACATAATCAACAATCTTTATGGCACACGAATCTCCTGATTTAGCTTCATCAAATACTGCCTTAGCAGATATATAAGGAAGTGTCCTGAGTGCCGATGGCTCATCGGTTGCATTTAACATTCTTGTCGCTGTTCTGACTATGCCTGTTGCTGATGCCACCTGCTCAAGACAGCCCTTATTACCGCAGTTACAGTATTCTGTCTCCTCCTCTACTATAGGCAGATGTCCTATCTCTGCCGCAGCACCATTGTATCCGCATATTGGCTTACCGTCAATTATAACTCCGCCGCCAACACCTGTTCCTATTGTAACTAATACAACGCTTGAATATGCTTTCGCACTTCCCATCCAGTATTCACCAAGTGCCGCCATATTGGCATCATTGCCAACTTTAACTTCATAACCTGTCATATCTTTAAAAGTCTGTGCAACGTTAAATACACCCCAGCCAAGATTGACACATTTGTTGACTGTTCCATCTTCTCTTACTGCACCTGGAACACCTATTCCAACACCTTTAATCTCATCACAGCTTCGTCCCGCCGCTTTCACAAGCTCTGGAATATGTTCTTTAATATCTGATAAAATAAGACTTCCGCCCTCATCTTTCCTTGTTGGTATCTCATCCTTGTATACAAGCGTGCCATCTGTTGTGAACACGCCGCATTTGCAGGTTGTTCCACCTATATCAATGCCAAGAACTATATCCTTAAATAAACTCATCTTCATCATCACCCCTCATAAGGTTCTCTTGTACTCTTCTATATAACTCCTTAGCCGCATTGTAACCCATCTTCTTCTGTCTGTGGTTTACAGCCGCAGCCTCAACTATTACTGCAAGATTACGTCCTGGTCTTATTGGAAGCGAATGACACACTACTTTATTGCCAAGATATTCTGTGTATTCTTCTTCAAGTCCAAGTCTGTCATACTCCTTGTCCTTATTCCAGTCCTCAAGCTTGATAACCATATCAATCTCCTGAGTTTCCTTAACACTCTCTACACCAAAAAGTGTCTTTACATCAATAATACCAATACCTCTTAACTCTATAAAATACTTAGTAACTCCAGGTGCTGAACCAACTAATGTTTCATCACTTACTTTTCTAATCTCGACAGCATCATCTGTTACAAGACGGTGACCTCTCTTTATAAGCTCAAGTGCTGCTTCACTCTTACCTATACCACTCTCACCTGTAATAAGCACACCTTCACCATATACATCAACTAATACACCATGTATTACTATGCAAGGTGCAAGCTGAACTTTAAGCCATCTTATAACTTCTGCTGAAAATGAAGATGTTGACTCAGCAGACTTTAATATTGGAATCTGATATTTCTTTGCAAGCTCTATAATCTCTGCCTCCGGCTCTAAATTCCTACAGAAGATAAGGCAGGGAATATTACTTGATAACAGCTGCATATATCTTTCATAACGCTCGGTTTCTGAAAGACTCTTAAGATAAGCATATTCCACATTACCTATAATCTGTATTCTGTCATTATCGAACTGGTCATAAAATCCGGTGAGCTGTAACGCTGGCCTGTTAAATTCTGGAACGTGAATCCATATTCCTTTAACATCAATATCAGGTGTAAGATTAACAAGATTCATCTTCTCGATTACCTTGAATAAATTAACTCTTTCTTTTCCGTTCATATCTACTCCAATCCTGCGCAATTATGCCACATTTTATATTTCATTGCCTTGCTTAAGACTATATATCTTCTGACTATCTATTATTAATAGTTTAACACAGTGCAATTAATATTAAAAGACATTAAAATAACACATCAATGAAAATATTTATATATGTTCTGCGCTACATTTTCTGTAATTCCTTCCGCCTCCATAAGCTCACTTACATTGGCATTACGGATTTTGTCAATATCAAGAAAATGTTTCATCAACGCTTTTCTTCTTGCTGGTCCGATTCCTTCAATCTCATCAAGAACTGAGCTTACCTGCTTCTTGCTTCTTAATGACCTGTGGTATTCTATCGCAAATCTATGTGCCTCATCCTGAACCCTTGTTATAAGCTTAAAGCCTTCACTATGCCTGTCTATTGGAATTTCTACATTATTATAGTAAAGTCCCCTTGTGTTATGGTTATCGTCCTTAACCATACCGCATACAGGAATATTAATATGAAGTTCATCAAGAACCTCCAGTGCAATGTTCACCTGTCCTCGTCCACCATCCATCATTATAAGGTCCGGGTACACAGCAAAACCCCTTGTCTCTTCCTCACCTGCACGCTCTCTCATTCCTCTTGTAAAACGTCTTGTAAGTACTTCTCTCATACTCTTATAATCATCAGGCCCTTTGACCGTCTTAATCCTGAACTTTCTATAATCATTCTTCTTAGGTCTTCCGTCCTCAAATACAACCATTGAACCAACTGACTCAACACCACTTGTATTAGATATATCATAAGCCTCTGCACGCCTTATCGAAGCAAGCCCAAGCCAGTCTGCTATCTGCTTCATAGCACCTGTTGTCCTTTTCTCCTCAAGCTTAATCTTCTCTGCATCTTTAGTTAATACCATAAGTGCATTCTTATGGGCAAGTTCAACCATTTTCTCCTTATCGCCCTTCTTTGGCGTGATAATTGTAACTTTCCGCTTCTTCCTGCTTGAAAGCCAGTCGGCGATTGTACCAGCATCCTCAATCTCCTCCTGTGTCATTATCACATTGGGAATATATGGTGTTCCACCATAATACTGCTTCATAAATTCTGACAAAATGCCGCTTCTACTGTCATTCGTTGCAACCTTCATATGGAAATGCTCACGTCCAAGAAGCTTGCCCTGTCTTATAAAGAATACCTGTACAACTGCATCTTCTGCGTCCATAGCACACGCAATTACATCTCTGTCTGTTGCGTCATCTGCTGTTATCTTCTGCTTCTGTGCAATCTGCTTAACACTGATTAACAAATCCCTGTATCTGGCGGCTTCCTCATATTCCATACGCTCGGAACAATCCTGCATTTTATCCGTCAGCTCATTAATAATCTCAGAATAATTACCATTAAGGAAGCTTATTACTTTATCTATATTTTTTTTATATTCATCTTTGTTCACATAACCCTGACAAGGTGCATTGCACTGTCCGATATGGTAATTAAGGCAGGGTCTGTCCTTTCCTATATCTTTAGGAAGCCTTCTATTGCACGTTCTTACCTTGTAAAGCTTACAGAGCAGTTCAATTGTCTCCTTCACAGCACCTGCCGATGTGTATGGTCCAAAGAATTTGCCAGTTCCGTGCTTCATTGTTCTTGAGAATAACACTCTTGGAAATTCCTCTCCAATGGTAACCTTAATAAAAGGATAACTCTTGTCGTCCTTTAACATCGTGTTATATTTCGGTCTGTGTTCCTTTATAAGATTACATTCAAGCACCAACGCTTCAAGCTCAGAATCTGTCACTATATACTCAAAATATGCAATATGTGAAACCATCTGGACAACCTTAGCCGAATGATTTTTATTACTCTGAAAATATTGTCTTACACGATTTTTTAATATCTTAGCCTTGCCGACATATATAATTGTGTCGTGTTTATCGTGCATAATATACACTCCCGGCTTATCCGGGAGCTTCTTTAATTCTTCTTCTAGATTAAACATATAAGCCTCTTTAATTCTATATAATAACTCCTGCCACTAATATTACAAAATGGATATACATATGATACCATAATATCACAAATGTATATCCATTTTACCTTTATTATTTTACATTTACTCAGCCTCTGCCAAGCTTTAAAGCCTTATGATTAAGCTCTCTGTATTTCTCTGGGACTATCTCATCTATTGCTTTATCCCACACCTCATATGGAATGTCTTTGAAATAATCTGATAATCTTCCCATAAGTACAATATTAACCGCTTTGGCCGACCCTGCTTCTTCTGCTATTGATAAGAAATCTTTAGCATCTACCTTAGCACCGGCTGCTTCAAGCTTCTCGATAATATTATCTGGATACTGCATAGCACCTGTAATTACCGGCATTGGGTCAACTTCCTGAGTGTTAGTTATTATCTGTCCGCCAGTCTTTAAATATTCAAGCCATCTTAACGCTTCAAGCTTCTCAAATGAAAGAATATAATCAGCCTCACCTTTATCAATAACCGGAGAATATACCTTATCTCCAAATCTTACATAAGTAACAACACTTCCGCCTCGCTGGCTCATTCCGTGTACCTCTGACACTTTAACATCATATCCCTGCTGCATAAGAACATAACCAAGCAGTTTACTTGCCAGAAGTGTTCCCTGTCCGCCAACACCAACAATCATAATATTCTTAACTGAATTACTCATACATATTCCTCATTTCCGACATTATCAGATGCCCTGCCTAATTTCACATCAAGCAAATCTAATTTGAACAAATCGGACATCTAATACTTTTTTCTATTCCATTAACACCTAATATACATCGCCTTACAACATTATATTGCCTCGAACTTACACATCTGTGAACATACTTTACAGCCTATGCAGAGTGTAGGGTCAATATGTGCTTTCTTATCTTTAACTGCAATTGCTGGACAGCCTATGCTCATACATTGTTTACAGCCGACACATTTGCTTTCATCTACACTGATTGGTGGTTTATGTACTGTTCCTTTAATCATAACGCAAGGTCTGCGGCTTATGATAATAGATGGTTCTTTAGCTGCAAGCTCCTCTGTAACAGCTTCCTCAACTGCCTTAAGGTCATATGGGTCTACAACCCTTACTCTGTTAAAGCCCAATGCCCTGCATAATGCTTCAAGATCAACCTTTCCTGCTGGTTCACCACGAAGGTTCTTTCCTGTAGTTGGATTTTGCTGATGTCCTGTCATTCCTGTAATAGAATTATCAAGGATAATGACTGTGGAATTACTCATATTATAAGAAATGTCTGTTATACCTGTCATTCCTGAATGCATAAATGTTGAATCTCCGATAACACCTACGCTGTTACTCTCTGCTTCCTCACCTATAGCTTTATTAAAGCCGTGAAGTCCTGAACAGGAAGCTCCCATACAGACATTTAGATCCATTGCATTAAGTGGTGCAACCGCACCCAATGTATAACAGCCTATATCACCATATACCATACATTTTTTCTTCTTTAAAATGTAGAATATTCCTCTATGTGGACAGCCTGCACACATAACTGGAGGACGTGCTGGAACATTTTCTTCTATAGTAATATGCTCTGGTTCTTTCATATCAAGACATTTTCTTACAAGGTTCTGGGAAAACTCGCCGCATATAGGAAATGTATCCTTACCAGCCACCTTAATTCCAAGCTGTTTGCAGTGATTTTCAATTATAGGGTCTAACTCTTCAAGAACAATAACCTTATCTACCTTCTGTGCAAAATCTTTTATAAGCTTTTCTGGAAGCGGGTTAATCATTCCAAGCTTTAATATGCTTGCTTTATCACCTAATACTTCCCTTGCATACTGGTATGAAGTAGAGTCTGTGATAATTCCTACGCTTGTATCCTCACCCATCTCAACTCTGTTAAGTTCTGTGCTTTCAGCATATTCTATCAATGCCTTAGTTCTCTCCTCAACCCTTATATGAGCATTTCTTGAGTTAAGTGTCATCATTACTTTAGCTGGGTCTTTTACATAGAGAACTCTATCTGGCTCAACTCTTTCCTCTGTATCAACTATGCTCTGTGAATGGGCTACTCTTGTAACCATTTTTAAAAGGACTGGTGTATTGAACTTTTCGGACATCTCAAATGCTTTCTTAGCAAATACTCTCGACTCCTCTGAGTCTGATGGCTCAAGCATTGGAAGCTTCGCCGCAATTGCATAATGCCTTGAATCCTGCTCATTCTGTGATGAATGCATACCCGGGTCATCTGCAACACACACTACAAGTCCTGCATTAAGCCCCTGATAAGATATTGTAAATAATGGGTCTGCCGCAACATTTAAGCCTACATGCTTCATAGCACACGCCGATCTTACACCACCAAGTGTTGCTCCATGAGCCACCTCTAATGCAACCTTTTCATTAGGTGCCCATTCACAATATATCTCATTGTAAGCTGCTGCCTCCTCTGTAATTTCAGTGCTGGGAGTTCCCGGATAACTTGATATAACCTTACAACCAGCTTCATATAACCCTCTGGCAACCGCTTTGTTGCCTAACATTAACTCTTTCATACCTTTTCCTTCCATCATCTATAATAATATCTGTATTGCATATTAATCTATAATAATATCTATATTGCATACTAATCTATAATAATATCTATATTACATATTAATCTATAATCAAGATTATACCTGTATCACGATTATGCTTTGTTCTCCATTGCAACAAGCTTATCAGCTCCATATATCTTACGGAGCTTTGGTTTCTCTATCTTTCCTGTCGCATTTCGTGGTATCTCAGCAAATATTATCTGCTTAGGTCTTTTATAACGTGGAAGCTCAAGACAGAACTTTTCGATTTCTTCCTCTGTACAGCTGACTCCGTCTTTAATCTCTATAATTGCCGCTGTCTTCTCACCCAGACGCCTGTCAGGAAGACCAATTACCGCCGCATCCTTTATCTTGTGAAATCTTCTTAAGAAATCCTCTATCTGCACAGGATATATATTCTCTCCACCTGATACAATAACATCTTTCTTCCTGTCTACAAGAAAATAAAAACCATCTTCATCCTGCATAGCCATATCACCTGTATACAGCCAGCCGTCTTTTAATACTTCCTTTGTAGCAGCTTCATTTCTATAATAACAAGTCATAACTCCGGGTCCTTTAACACATAGCTCACCGACTTCACCCTGACAGACTTCATTATCATTCTCGTCAACAATCTTACATTCCCAGCCATAACCCGGAATTCCAATTGCACCAACTTTATCTATATTCTCAACTCCAAGATGAACACAGCCCGGTCCAGTTGACTCTGACAAACCATAGTTAGTATCATATTGATGATTAGGAAAATATTCCTTCCACCTCTTAATAAGTGATGGTGGAACTGGCTGAGCACCTATGTGCATAAGACGCCACTGCGATAAATTGTAATCTGATAACTTAATCTTTCCTGAATCCAATGCATCAAGAATATCCTGCGCCCAAGGCACTAACAGCCATACTATAGTGCAGTGTTCACTTGATACTGCTGACAATATCTGTTCCGGCTTCGTTCCTTTAAGAAGAACCGCCTTACTTCCTGCAACAAGGCTTCCCATCCAGTGGAACTTTGCTCCTGTATGATAAAGTGGTGGTATACATAAAAATGTATCATCTCTGCCAGTAGAATGGTGCTTCTGTTCCATAATAGCCGCCTGTGTAAGGCTCTGGTGCTTATGAAGTATCGCCTTGGGAAATCCTGTTGTTCCTGATGAAAAATATATCGCACCATAATCATCTTCTGTTATCTTAACATCAGGCTCTTTACTTGAACAATCTGCCACAAGTTCGTGATAGCTCTCAGCAAAGCTTGGACAGTTGTCCCCTACATATATAAGAAGTCTTCCTCTTAATAATCTCTCAGCATTAACCTCTATTCTTCCAATAAACGCAAAACCAAATACAATTACATCTACCTGTGCAAGCTCAGCACAATAGTATATCTCATCTGAGTCATATCTGAAATTAAATGGCACTGCTATTGCACCTGTCTTTAATACACCAAAATATATTGGCAGCCATTCCAGACAGTTATACATAAGAATAGCAACCTTATCCCCTTTCTTAACTCCACGGCTTATAAGCATATTCGCAAACCTGTTAGCCTTCTCATTAAATACGCTCCATGTAATCTCACGCCTATATGGCATATTGGCACTTGGCTGTATTAAATCAAATTCTTTCCAAGTTGTTCTCCTTGTATCTTTCTCATCTGGATTTAGTTCAACCAAGGCAACTTCATCGGGGTATAACTCGGCATTTCTTATTAAATATTCTGTTACTGGCATAGCATTTTCCCTTCCATTATTGAATAAATATATGTACTAGCTTTCTTTAAAATACTACATATGTTCTACGGCTAAAATTCATATTTTATTTGATAAATTATCTTAATAAATAATAGAATACCACATTTTACACAAATAAAAAAGAGTTGCAAGGCAACTCTTTAGTTAATTATACCATTTCATCACTTATAATCTTTCCGTCACATATATTAATAATTCTGTTAGTGTTGCTGGCGATATTTATATCGTGCGTAACAAGAACAACTGTTTTCCCCTGATTATTAATTTCTCTTAAAATATTAATGACTTCTTGTCCGGTGCTCTGGTCTAATGCACCAGTCGGTTCATCAGCAAGAATAATATCTGCATTAGTTACAAGTGCGCGTGCTATTGCCACGCGCTGTTGCTGTCCTCCCGACATTTTCTTTGGCAATTTATCTTTTTCTTCCACAATATTCAACTTTTTCAATTGTTCATTAATTATTCTTTTTCTATCTTTTCGTCTTATATTGTTAGCCAGCAAAGGCAGCTCAATATTCTCATAAGCTGTATAATAATCCATTAATGCAAAATGCTGAAATACAAATCCTATATTCTTCTTTCTAAATCTATGTATGTCCGATTTATTCAATCGTGACACTTCTATGTCATCAACATAATAACTTCCGTCTGTAACACTATCCATACAGCCTATTATGTTAAGAAGTGTACTTTTACCACTCCCTGATGGTCCCATAATAGCTACAAACTCCCCATTATCTATAGTTAATGATACCTCATCTAACACTTTTTTATTTTCAACCTTTGCATCATATATTTTTGTTATTTTATCTAATCTTATCATATGCCTGCCCCCTATATATATCTACAACTGGATATATCATCGCAATAACAAGTGTTATCAGAAATAAACCAACTGCTAATAATATTAATTTGACACTCCACAATCCCATACCCTGAATTGTTGAATACCTTATAAAGCTATATAACACATATCCTACAAAATACATTATTACAGTAATTATCATTAGCAGTAACAGATTAACTGCAATATCCGCTATCATTCTTATATTGCTAAATCCAAATACACGTTTTATTGCAAGCTCTTTCTTTCTCTGTACCGTCCAGAATATTGATATAATTATGCTGTTAATAAGGCAAAAAGCATATACCATAACATTAGTTTTAATATTTTCTTTCTGAAGAGTATCACTCACTGTGCTTTCGCCCGTATCTTTCTTGCTATATGACACTATATTACAGGTATTATCAACATTGACTACATTTGAATATACTTTATTATAAATTTCCATTATATCTTGCTTATTACTATATACTGTCAAAGATATATTAGACAGTGAACTAAATGACTGCTTAAGACTATCACTCATACAATCTATATTAAGTACAATCTTATAGTCCCAATAATCAGATACCTGACTTCCTATAACACCTACAACCTCATATTCCTCCTGACCAAGTGTTATATAATCCTTGCCATCCCTATTATATACATATCTGTATTTATCACGTCCTAATGCTACACAATTTCTGCCATTATCCGTTTCTTTATCGGGTATATGTCCTCTAATCATAGGATAAGGGGTTGACTCATTAACTGCCAAAAGCACTTCACAACGGTTCGTACTTCCAATTTGTGCCACTTCTACCGACATACGTCCTTGTGCTAACACATTTCCTACATCTACATTTACTGCCGCATATGATAATATATCTTTCTTTGCAAATGTATCTATATTCAGCTCTATTCTATTCTTAGCCAGAGCCTTAAGCCTGTCATTTTCTTTTGCATAAGCTTTATTAATCGTATTAAGCACTCCAAATATTGCTGTTAAAATAACAAGCTGACTTAATATGAAATATATCGAAACAAGCCTGTATCTGAATATTTTATTAAATATTTTTCTCATTCAAATGCCCCCTGAATATGCTGTTCAATAACTTCTCCACCGCTAATCTTATATTTGGAAAACCTCTGTCACTAACCTACTGATTTAACAGCCTTCACCATCAATCTGCACACCTAGTATTTTCTATAATTAATCTACTGGTTTGATAACTTCTGCCACTTTCATTCGTGATATTATAAACATAGGCACAATACCAGCTATAACAGTAACAATTACAAGTTCTGCCAGATACATTATTGGAACAGCGATACAATGACTAAACCAGTCACCATATTTAATCATATCCAGCTCTGAAATGTTATTCATAAATACTTTTCCAAATATATTTTTCTGACATATAAGCCATATAATTATTTCTGGAATTAACACTACAAAGACATTTTCCATATAATTAATTACCATAATACTTCGCTTGCTAACTCCACAAGCAACCATAATTCCCATATGTTGTCTATTCAAAAGACACGAAACTATTGCCGCAGAAGACATTGATATTAATGCAAGCAGAAACAGCAAAACTTCTGCACTAAATGAGCTGTCCGCTGTTATATTTCTTAACTCTTTTTCATTTGCTATTTCATCTGCCTCATTAAGCACACTTACCCCAAGATTACGCTCTGCCGCCCATTCAACAATATCCATCTTAAGTTTATCTGCCACTGTCTCATCATCAACTATATAATATGGTGTATCCGGCATACCTCCTATATTGTCAAAATATTCATAATTTGGAGTTATTACAACAATCGTATTATCAAGATTGTATGAGTCTATATCACTAACACCGCCAAATAACTTTCCCTTTAAAGGCCACGATGCTCCCTTTTTTAAATAACCTGCAATCTCGCAACTTGATTTCTCGTTTTCCTCATAATAATTAAATTGAATTCCTGTTTTATACTCATTCCTATAACTATAGCCCACATATACTACATTCTCACTACCATTTTTTATACTTTGCAGATTATCGCTATCCAACAGCAGATTACCCATATTAGCAATATCTTTTTCTATAACAAGTGTCTTTACAAGTTCACCATTAAGTATCATTTTATTGTTATTAAATCTTCCACAAGCAACAACACCTTTATAATTACGAATATATTGTATAAGCTCATCACCTATCTGAGGAGTATATTCAGGACTCATTAGATTAAGATATTTTACATAATTAACTTTATCCGGATTTACCGCAAACATCGAACTCATTGAATTAATTCTATACTGATTAGAAAAATATCTTGTTGCTATAACATCAGTCATATATATAGATATTGAACTCATAGCAAAAAGCAGTATAATCATTATCTTTTTTTGAAAAATGTCATCAAGCATAAGCTTTAATATATATCTAATTCTCATATTTCTCACTCCCCTATGAACTGCCCTATATGTTCCTGTTTCCACACCTGATACTTTTCATTATCAGATATATTGTAGCAATTATCACCATTCATAAGGTAAGCAAAGCCTGTTGTTTTAGACACTTTTAACACAAGTAAAAACTGACCGCAATCATTCTCCTCTGCCATCTTTTTATAATCTATATAAAATATACTTGTATCTGTTATATCTTTTTCCCCTAAATATACACAACTTACAAAATCTTCATTTGGACAGTCTTTCACCAAAAAATCCTTATATGCTCTTCCATCACATTTAGTTATATCATCAAACCTCTGCTCTATCAGATTATTAGGTATTCCATACACTTGCAGTTTCATCTCTGGATATTCAGGATATAAATCTTTATACAACGCAAAAGTTATACATCCCACATCATATATACCCAATTTGTTAATTCCATTATTTGTTGTTAATGAAAAGGTTTCTTTAATCTGCTTTTCCTGTGTTGGATATACCTCTTCATCAGCATTATATCCCAACATTGGATTGCTCACATATATAAATTGACATCCATAGCTCTTTAATGTTGCTGTCTTTGTGCCATCTGGACGATTATATCCAGAATATTCATATGAAAATACAAATTTAGCATCATCTTCACAATCAAATACCCCAGCAACTTTGGGATTAATTAATGGAGTATATTTCCACACCACTCCATTATCTGTCTTTAACTCATTTACCCAAAATCCACTATCTATAATCCTGTCATCACTGTTGCCTGATGAATTCTTTTCGCTCTCAATATCAGATACATCTTTACCCAATGTATTATTTTCCGTTATTGTTACACTTGGCTTATCTAATTCTATATCTGACTCTGTATTATGAGATGATGTTGTTTCTGTTCCACAACCAGCACTTATCATCATTACCAGAAGCAGTAATATAATATATACTTTTTTCATAAGCTCCACCCCTCCCTTATATAGATATAACTTAGCTTCAATATATTATTTATTGAAGCTAAGTCATATTTTCATTTAATTACCAGCAAGAGGATAATTCAACTCTATCTCTTGCTTCCCCTGAACTTGTTCTGTACAAACGATGTATACTATAATAATCTTCTGCCCAATCCCAGCCAGTATTTTCGTGTACCGACCCCTGTACCACTCCTGACCAATAATCGGACTCTTGTCCATCCTGATATGTTGTACGCAAATACAAAGAAGCATATTCCCCACTCCTATTATTAATAGTTCCGGCATCGCAACACTTTATGCCTCCTGAACTTGTCGCATTATTATAAGCGTGTCCATCTTCCATATCATAACTTTCTGCAAATACTGGAATTGTTCCAATTACCCCTAATGCAACTACAACTGCAACTGCATTTCTAACTAGATATGACAATATGGTATAAACATTCCTCTTATACATCACCTTATAACATTTGAAAATGTATCCTTATACATGGTTTTATCTACCGCATTAACGAATATAATTTCGTTCTTTGTTGCATTTTCTCCTATAACAGATGGTATTTCAATAACAATCGCCCAATATGGAGCTATCTCATATCTGGTATTGTAATCTATGCCATCGCTACCTGTTACCTGAGGTATATATTGTAATTCTGCCCGAATAATATTCTGTTCTGACACATAATCATACTTTGTCATTACTATATTTACAGCAATATCATAACTTATAACTTTATCCTTAACATCTTCCTTTGTAATAAAATCATATTGATAAGATGTATCAAGATAGATAAGTCCCTGCTTTCCATATATAACTTTAACCTGTGTTGGTACACCACTCTTTAAAATATTATCAAATGCCACATCTGACATTGCCTGGTTATCAAGCTTTCTTTTAAATATCATACAATAACATTCATCTTCTTTAGTCCAATCATCTAATTCACTTGTCAATTGTAATTTATCTTTAACTTTCTTTTGACTATCAGCATCTATAACATATACATCTGGCTCATCGCATACTTCAATTTCTAATTCTGCGAGAATATTACTAACATCTGCCAAACAATCTTCCTTTGATAAATCATCAAGTTCATCTAACTGATACCAGCTTTCATCATTCATCTTAATTCCATATTGTGTTGGAATATAATATTCATATTTAAGCTGCGTATATAATGCACTCCTGTACCCTATATCACTGCCGCTAATACAATATCCACCATCACTGTATTCATATATGTATCTTAATATATTATCTTCTTTATCTTTTATCTCTCTGCAATTTACTATTGATGTATCATCTTTTCTAAATAATTCTGCATTATTATCTGCTTCTTCTTTATCAACTGCTCTACGAACAGCCTGACTTATATACCATTGGTCTTCATTACCTACATCATAAAGCTTATCCGGTATCTGATTATCCATAACTTCCCCTGGTATAATATTATCTTTCTCTGTTATCAAGCTCATATTATTATCACTTTGATACTTTGCCATATTTATTGTAGAATTTGGCAAAAATAAACCTGCTGATAAGCTTATTAATAATACATCTGCTATTAATGTTAATTTCTTCATAAGCTGCTCCCTTTCTGACTCATCTTCCGTCCTATTATTATCTCTTAACTAACCTATTATCTTTCGTTTCTCGCACACATTGCTTCTATAGCCAAAAATTATCACATTATTTCACTTCATACAACCCTATTTGCAAAAAACGACTATAGCAGACAAAAAACGACTATATTTACTATTACATTTTATTAGAATAATTTAACCACAAAAAAATCAGATATATATAGTCATCTATAATGACCAATATATCTGATATTAAATACCACTATTTCATTATCAAATAATATTCCCGCTTAAACTTTTAACCGCTAATTATTTTCTTTAAATTCCAGTATTCTCTTCTTAACTTCTTTATATCGTGATTTCGGAACACCCAAATCTATGCCATTCTTTAGGTACACACGATAACTGCTGATGTTATTAACATACATCATATTAACTATATAGCTTTGATGTACCCTTAAAAGATACTTATATTCCTTTAATTCATTCTCTATGTCATCAAGCTTGCTCTTGACAACATAACCACCAAATTCCTTACCATATATATGATATGTAACTTTATGGCCACTGCTTTCTATATAGATAATCTTACTGACATCAACCTCTTTACTGCCAGAGTCACAACTAATAATTCTCTTATCAGAATTAATGTAATTCAGCTTATATAATACTGCGTTCATACATTCATAGATTGAACCTTTTAAATCCATACTATCCTTCAATAAATATCTGAACACATCATACTTATAACCCTGCATATTATAATCTGACATTGTGGTTATAGATATTATTATAACTCTATCCGAATACATTCTTATCCATTCAGCTACTTTAATATTATCTATTCCTGTCATATTAATATCCAGAAATACTATGTCGTAATTCACTATCTTATCTTTTAAACCAATCAGCTCACTGCCCGAACTGTACATATCTATACTATATTGCAATTTATTCTCATTAAGATATTCTTCTAAAAGCCCACTTATATTCTTCACGAACATCTCCTCATTATCACATATAGCTATATTCATCACAATCTACCCCTGTCTATCTATTCTACTCTGCTTTTATATTGTGTGAAATTATGTTCATAACAATACGAATATTTAATTATATAGGTATAATTTATCACGTCATTAATTCAATAACAATATACCTTACAAAAAAAGACTATAAGAAACAAAAAAAGACTATTTACATCTAAAATATCTATAGCTTAAGTTTTGCTTATTGCAGTCCGACATAATAACGCCAGTTTGTATTCTCATACATATCACAAAATGCTGAAATTCCTGCCATCTTCTGCTTAAGTTCATTGACCTTTTCTTCCCCAAGCTCTCTCTTCTCATCAGCCGAAAATGTATACTGCCATCCATTCTCGCCATACTGTGAAAGCATATCATAGCTTGTGTTAAACTCACCCAGAACAAGCTTTTCGTTCAAATACACTAAAGCATCATTATAATCTGCCTTAAACTGTGCAAGTGCCTTATCCCTGTCCTTATATATCTGTACGCCATATATATTGTATGCACGCTCATATACATCGTTGTTATCCAGCTTCTTGTACGCACTTTCATCTACCTTCCTTACAGGTATCAATGGTGCTACAAATACAGCTATTATACCGACTGCCACTAATATCGCTGCCACAATAGATACAATCTTTAAAACATTGCTCTTACCGCTTTTAGCTTTCCCCATAAAAATCCTCCTTTTCATTGATGACATCAACATCTCCTGAAAGCTCTATTCTTTCGTAAATGAATAAAACTCACAACCTTTATAATCTAATACTCCTTTATCTCCTTCTTTAATGTTATCAAATGTCTTCTCATCTACATCAAGTTCAACATCTTTCCCATTGACATCAAAGTACAATCTATAAGCTATTCCCCTATTAGACGTGCTTCCATACCCCGGTGCCGGTCTGTTAACACCTAACGATGTGTTATATGCCTTTACTTCGCGGTATGCTTCTTTGACTTTGGATACCAGAACTGCATTTTCATTCTTTCTGTTAGCTATAAGCTTCTGATATACAATGTACTTATATACCGAACGAAGTATCCATAATACAAATATTATCGCTATAATATAGCAGACAATTCTGAGCCATAATGGAAATTCTATAACTCTCATATTATTAATTCTTTGTCCCGGACTTTGTATAACTGGCATACGCTGCACCTCCTTTTCACTATATACAGTAGTATAGTTTATCTTTTGTATGCAACTCACGCTTTATAATGTTTTCTAACACTAATATAGCATTGTATTTATATTTGTGCAATAGGAAAATTAAAAACACCACCCATTAACTTCACGCTAATGAATGGTGTCTTTACATTTTATTAATATCTACATACACCGCCTACTGGTACATTTTCCGCCCTGCAAGCCCTGTACATATTATAATATATTAACTTTCTATACATCATGGTTCTTGACACCACGAAGTCGTGCCATAGCTCGCGCCATAGAGGCTGTCGATACGTGATATTCCATAATGCTCTGTTTCTGTGCAAGCTGTTCCCTCGCTCTTTCAAGCGCCGCCTCAGCTCTGAACTTATCTATTTCTTCAGGTCTCTCAGCCGAATACACTATTATATCAACTTTGTTGTGTTCAACTTTAAGAAGTCCTGTCGAAACTATAGCTTCCTGCCATACAGTTTCTCCTGGAACTCTGAATCTTAATTCTCCTGTTTCAACACTACAGGTCATAGGCTCGTGATTAGCCATAATAGCCATCTCTCCATCGAAACCATCAAATATAAGAATTTCACAAGGTCCATCGTAGAATACCTTATCGCAGGCTATTAATTTCAATGAAAATGTATTCAACTCATACCTCCTTGTTTATTACAAAGCAAAAACTACACTTCTACGACATAGAAAGCTGTCTGCTTTCCTGTCTTGTGAAGCAGATCCAGCTTTATCTACTTTAATGTTTCAGCCTTAGCCTTAACATCTTCAATAGTACCTACATTAAAGAATGCAGCTTCTGGATATTCGTCCATTTCACCATCAAGTATTGCCTTGAAGCCCTTAACAGTATCTTCAACCGGAACATATTTACCAGGTGTACCTGTAAAGTTCTCAGCTACATGGAAAGGCTGTGATAAGAATCTCTGGATTTTTCTTGCTCTGTATACAGTAAGCTTATCATCTTCTGAAAGTTCTTCCATACCAAGGATAGCAATGATATCCTGCAATTCCTTATACTTCTGTAAAACTTCCTGAACACGTCTTGCTACGTTGTAATGTTCCTCACCAACAACATCTGGTTCAAGAATTCTTGATGTTGACTCAAGTGGGTCAACGGCAGGATATATACCCTGTTCAACAATCTTTCTTGAAAGAACTGTAGTTGCATCCAAATGTGAGAATGTTGTTGCAGGAGCTGGGTCAGTAAGGTCATCGGCTGGTACATATACAGCCTGAACTGATGTGATAGAACCTCTTGTTGTTGAAGCAATTCTCTCCTGTAATTCACCTAAGTCAGTTGCAAGAGTTGGCTGGTAACCAACGGCTGATGGCATACGTCCAAGAAGTGCTGAAACCTCTGAACCAGCCTGAACGAAACGGAAAATGTTATCAATGAATAACAACACATCCTGCTTCTTAACATCTCTGAAATATTCAGCCATTGTAAGACCTGTCTCTGCAACTCTCATTCTTGCTCCAGGTGGTTCATTCATCTGACCAAATACCAAAGCTGTCTTATCAATAACTCCGGACTCTTTCATCTCTGTCCATAAGTCATTACCTTCACGGCTTCGCTCTCCTACACCTGTAAATATTGAATAACCACCACTCTCAGCAGCTATATTTCTGATAAGCTCCTGAATAAGAACTGTCTTACCAACACCAGCACCACCGAAAAGACCAATCTTACCACCTTTAGCGTATGGTGCAAGCAGATCAATAACCTTGATACCTGTCTGTAACATTTCTACAACAGGGCTCTGCTCTGCAAATGTTGGTGGATTTCTGTGTATACACCAGTGTTCTTCTTCATCTAATTTTTCTCCATTATCAAGGGTATCTCCAAGGACGTTAAAAAGTCTTCCCAGAGTCTTCTCACCCACAGGTACAGATATACCGCTTCCTGTAGCTGTTACCTCCATATCTTTACAAAGGCCCTCACTAGCTGCAAGCATAATACATCTTACAACGTTATTACCTATATGCTGTGATACCTCCATTGTCTTCTTTTTTCCATCCTGTATTACATAAAGTGCATCCTTGATTGCTGGAAGATAACTGCCCTCAAATTCGACATCGACTACAGGTCCTGAAACCTGTACTATCTTTCCTTTCATCTCTTCCACCTGAATTCACCTCTTTCTGCTATATCTTGCGGCTATTTTCCCGCCTTTGCTTTCTTCATCTTTTTCTTCTTAAGAGCCTTAGCACCACCTATAACCTCAGTAATCTCCTGTGTTATAGCTGCCTGACGAAGTCTGTTATACTCAATTGATAATTCCTTAAGCATAGCTTCTGCATTATCTGTAGCTGCCTGCATAGCAACCATTCGTGCATTTTCTTCTGTCGCAAAGCCCTCAACAAGTGCTCCATATATGAATCCTGTTACATAATTGTATGCAAGATCATTAAGAACAACCTTTGGTGACGGATATATTACAAAATAATCATCTGAGCCTTCAAAATCTTCAAGAGTACCATTACTTTTACCCTTTTTTACATTATCAACTAACTCTTCCTTAATGAACTGATTGGTCTTAAGAGGAAGTAACTGTTCAACCTCGACCTCTTCTTTCATTCCTCGTTCCATTCGTGTATACACAATATACACCTCGTCCATTTCTTCCTCTTTATAACGCTCAACTATGTCTTCTGTTATAACTCTGGCTCTGTGAACTGATGGATTATTAGCTGAAAATCTGAATGACTCCTCAACATTATAACCAAGTGAAGTAAAATACTGTCTGCCAGTTTCTCCTATTGCAAATATCTTGTATTCCTGTGACTCATCGCACAATCTCTTGGCTTCCTTTAATACATTATGGTTATATGCACCAGCCATTCCTTTATCACCACTTATGACGATAAATGCTTTTTTCTTTATCTGCTCGTGCATATCACTATTTCTATTATCAAAGAAAAGATGCTGCATAGTAGGAAAATGATACAAAATACTCTTTATCTGATCCTGCAATCCATAGAAGTAAGGCTCTGTATCCTCAAGCTTCTGTCTGGCTTTTCTAAGTTTAACTGAGGACATCATATACATAGCTTTGGTGATTTTCATTGTATCATGAATACTATTTATTCTGCTTTGAATTTCTTTAGTATTCGCCATAGCTTATCCTCCATTTCCACACATTTTTATTAATATTACTTATTCTTAAATTCCTTAGCAGCCTCTATAATTGCTTCCTTAGTCTCATCTGTGAGATCTTTAGTGGACTCAATTGTATTAATAATATCTGAATGTTGTTCTTTAAAGAATGTAAGCATTTCTTTTCTAAATGTCTTAATATCCGCAAGTTCAACATCACTAAAAATATGTGCATTAGCTGAAACTAATATAATAACCTGTTCAGCCATACTGAATGGGTGGCTAACCGGCTGTTTAAGAAGTTCCATAAGTGCACGTCCGTGCTGTAACTGATTCTTAGTACTTTCATCAAGATCTGATGAGAACTGTGTGAACACTTCCATCTCTCTGTACTGTGCCAGATCAATACGGATACTTCCTGCTGCCTTCTTCATAGCCTTAGTCTGTGCTGCACCACCAACACGGGATACAGAAAGACCTACGTTAACGGCTGGTCTTTGGCCTGAGAAGAATAACTCACTTTCAAGGAATATCTGACCATCTGTAATAGATATTACATTGGTTGGTATATATGCTGAAAGGTCGCCTGCCTGTGTCTCTATAATAGGAAGTGCTGTTATTGAACCACCACCTGCTTCTGGTGAAAGACGGCTTGATCTTTCAAGAAGTCTTGAATGAAGATAGAATACATCACCTGGGTAAGCTTCACGTCCTGGTGAACGCTCAAGCAGAAGTGATATTGCTCTATATGCAACCGCGTGCTTTGAAAGATCATCATATATAATAAGTACATCTTTGCCATTGTGCATAAAGTATTCAGCCATAGCTGTACCTGCATATGGGGCAATATACTGTAATGGTGCTGGATCTGCTGCTGTAGCTGATACAATAGTTGTATAATCCATAGCACCTGCTGTCTTTAATGTATTAACAAGCTTGGCTATTGTAGAAGCTTTCTGTCCAATAGCGACATATATACAGATAACGCCTTTACCCTTCTGGTTAATAATTGTATCTGTTGCGATAGCTGTCTTACCTGTCTGACGGTCACCAATAATAAGCTCTCTTTGTCCACGTCCTATAGGGAACATTGAATCAATAGAAAGAAGTCCAGTCTCCATAGGTACTGATACTGACTTACGCTCTGTAATACCAGGTGCTTCACACTCTACTGGTCTGTAGCCATCTGCCTGGATATCACCCTTGTCATCAATAGGTGAACCAAGTGCATCAACAATTCTTCCAAGGAAACCTTCACCAACTGGAACACCAGCCATCTTTCCTGTACGGACAACCTTACTGCCCTCTTTAACTTCAATATCACTACCAAAAAGAATAACGCCGACTTCATCACGTCTGACATCCTGAACCATACCTTTTACACCGCTGTCGAATATAACGATTTCACCATAAAAAGCGTGGTCAATTCCATCAACATTGGCAATACCATCACCAACCCAGTTAACTACACCAATCTCTTTATCCTTAACTTCAAGCTGGAAATCTTCGATATTAGCTTCAAGGATTGAAAGAATACCTTTCTCACTTGCTGTAGCCGAGCCTGTGCCAACCGCCTTGGCAATACTGCTCTTTAACTGGTCAATACGTGCTTTCTCACTCCAGTCATACTCTTTAGAGCCAACCTTTAATACAAATCCACTCTTAAGAGATGGATCTTTAACCATCTCAAGCTTGATATCAGGATTATGGAATTCTTTCTCAATGAACTTCTTAATACCTGCAAGCTGCTCATCAGATGGTGCTTCAACATATGTAAGGACTGCTGAACTTTCCTTCTGTTCTGGTGTCTTTTCAAGTTCTGTTAAAGCTTTATATACTTCTTCAAATAAATTAACATCATTATTATCACATAAAAGCTGTAAGAAGTTTCTTACATTTTTAGAAAATACTTTCTGAATCACAAGATGCTTCTTCTCAAGTGATACCGTAGGATCATTAAGTTCTTCCTTAACCTGTGGTACAACATCAAATATATCTTTCACCGAAGATAATTCTTCGTGTGTCATTCCAGCTTTATGTAATTCTTTTGCATAATCAATTGCTGTCTGTATCACTATTTATCACCTGCTTTATTCAAAAATGTGTCATAAAGTGCTGCATTAGTATCGGCACTATTGCTTCCGACAACCTTAGCTGCTGCATCTACAACCATATCTGCAATTTCTTTTTCTGCTTTCTTTAATATCTGTTCTTTCTGGCTTATTGCCTCAGCCTCGGCGTCATCTTTAATCTGTGAAGCTGTCTTGTGTGCATCTGTTACGATACGCTGATATTCTTCATCAGCAGTCTTTCTCGCCTCAGCAACAACCTTTTTCTTCTCATTTTCAGCATCACTTAAAACTGCTTCATACTTAGTCTTAAGTTCTTCTGCTTCGCTCTGCTTAGCCGCAGCCTCGTCAAACTGCTTATCGGCCTCTGCCTGTCTTGCTGCAATAATCTTCTGAACTGGCTTATATAAGAATATTCTCATAAGCACAAAGAGAATTAAAAGGTTAATAACTGTAAATAAAACATTCCAAACATCTAACTGGAGCATCTTATTCCCTGCCTTTCCTTTAATCTTTTCTTGTTATCTTTATATTTGTCTGCCAAAGCAGGCTTTTATTATGCTTAAGCAAGCATAACGATAATCATAAGGGCGATAACGAAACCGTAAATAGCAGTAGCCTCTGCCAACGCACTACCAAGAATAAGTGTCTTTGTAATCTTACCTTCTGCCTCTGGCTGTCTTGCAACAGCTTCTGAAGCTCTACCAGTTGCTATACCAATACCAATACCTGCACCAAATGAACCTAATACGGCGATACCTGCGCCAATAGCTATAATTGTTCCACTCATAATCTTATCTCCTTTTTCTTAACATATACTCATATATAGGCTATCTGCCTACACAACAAGCTTTCTTAATTAATTATTCTGTAATCTCATCAATATACAATGATGTAAGGAATACAAATACGTATGCCTGAAGTAAACCATCAAATATATCGAAGTACAGACTGAACACAACCGGAAGTCCTACCGGAAGTATCATTTTCAGAAGCTCCATAATAACGAAAGCTCCTAATACATTACCGAAAAGTCGCATACAAAGTGAAAGTGGCTTTGTAACAACTTCGAGAATGTTAATTGGTGTTACGATTGCAACCGGCTCAACAAAGCCGTGTAACCAACGCTTAACACCCTTGTGATAGATACCAGCAGCTTCAATAAGAATAATACTCATAAGTGCCAGTGCTACCGTTACTCTTAAGTCCTTTGTTGGGGACTTAAATCCAAACAGTCCGATAATATTGGAAACACCAATATATAACATAACTGTTGTAAGATACGGCACATAAGCCTTACCCTTCTCGCCAACCATTCCTTGAACCATCTTCATAAGACCTGTAACTATGCTTTCAGCAACAGCCTGTCTTTTACTTATATGATCCACCTTAAGATTTCGGGTCAGTATAAATGAAACTACAACCAGGACTGCCATAATGATCCATGTGACCACAACTGCCTCAGATACTGGTATTCCACCCAAAATAGGAATCGTAAAGACGGTCTCACATTGAAGCTCTTCAATAAGATTCTGTGCTAAATCATTCAAAAAACCATCTCCTTATCCTTTCTTTTTCTCACTGCGAAGTTTATACCCATTTTATGGAAATGTAAAGCAAATAAATTAATTTTTAACAATCTTAACTTTTTAATCTTAACATATTATACAAATCTATGTATGTATATCAGTACATCAACTTGTTATCTCAATTAATTATGGATATGATAATTTTCTAATATTACATAAAAATATATGTATTATCTGACTTTATGATACAGCATTTATTATGTATAAAAGTTAGTACAATTAAGGAATATCAAGCAATACTGACCATCGGTCATTTATTTATTTTTTAATATTTTACATAGAATTCTTTATGTTTTATCATTTATAACATATATAAAAAATGTATGCAGACATACCATTATGTTATATAATAAGAAGAAAATACATTAAAAATACAATTGTATAGAGTAAAATGCACAAAAATTAAAAATTTATTAAAATATATAACTTATCGTTATTATCAAGGTGTATATGTAATATTTTTCACTATTTGTTATATATTTATTAATTAACTTGCACCTATAATTGGCAATTATAATTTCTAACAATGTAACTTATTATATTAAGAATTTTATTAATATTAAGGATTTTATTAAGAATATGAAACATTCATTGAACCCACAGCACAATACAACTGCCGGCTCACACCCTGTTAAATCATCAATACGCTGGCATAACATCAGAACATCTTCTTACTGGAACATTTTCAAATTATCAGCCTGTTTCTTCCTTATTATTATACTGCTCTATTTTACCCATATTGGCTGTCCTATTAAATTCATAACAGGCATTTCCTGCCCAGCCTGCGGTATGACGAGAGCTGTGCTTGCAATTCTTCACGGTGATACACACGCTGCACTTAATTATCATCCTCTTGTCCTTACACTTCCAGTGCTATTAATAAGTGTTATCGTATATATAGTTAATACCAGACGTATTAAGCCTTCCGTCAGGTTAAGCCGCCTATTGAATTGTATCTTTATATTATCTGCGGTGCTATTTATCGCCGTGTATGTACTACGAATGTTAAATACTACAGATACTATAGTCACATCAGCACCTTCACAATCAATATTGGTTAGATTATTCAGAAATATCTTCAAATAATTGTGAAAAGATTATCTATTCTTTTAATAAGCAATCACATATGCTAGAATATAACCAGAATATTAGTTGGCACTAACATTTCCTGTTGACTATATATTCTGGTTATTATTATATGGCGCACTAGCGCAGAAAGCAGGTATATATGGCATTACATGTTATGGATGAAGCCAATCGTTGTCTTCAATGCAAAGTTCCACAGTGTCAGAAAGGCTGCCCTATAAGCACCAACATTCCACTGGCAATTAAGTTACTCAAAGAGAACAAGCTTGATGAAGCAGGTAAAATGCTTTTTGAAAATAATCCTCTTACAACTGTATGCAGTCTTGTCTGTAACCACGAAAACCAATGCGAGGGGCATTGTGTTCTTGGACGTAAGGGAGCACCTGTACATTTTTCAACAATAGAGAATTATATCTCAACTACATATGCTAACAAAATGACAGAAGGTCCTAAGCCATCTAACGGTATGCGCGTAGCTATTATCGGTTCAGGTCCTGCTGGAATTACAATCGCTATTATCCTGGCAAGATATGGATATCAGGTAACTATATTTGAGGGCAAGGACAAAATTGGCGGTGTCTTAAGATATGGTATTCCAGAATTTCGTCTTCCCAAATCAGTTCTTGACGATATCGAATACCGTCATCTTGAATTAAAGGGTATCAAGGTACGTCCTAATACTCTTATAGGAAGTGCAATAACTATTGAAGATTTATTCCGTGATGGTTATAAGTCTATATTCGTAGGAACTGGCGTATGGAATCCTAACACACTTCACATAAAGGGCGAGACATTTGGAAATGTCCACTTTGGAATTAACTATCTTAACAACCCCGACAGCTATAAGCTTGGAGAACGTGTAATCGTAATCGGTGCTGGTAATGCTGCTATGGACGTTGCAAGAACAGCGATAAGAAAAGGTGTCCGCAGGCTAACCTGCTTCTCTATCACTAAAGAAGTAGCTGCCAGCCAGTATGAATTCAGCTACGCCACTCTTGAAGGTGTTGAATTTGAATATAACAAACGACCAGTTGAGATTAAAGATAACGGCGTAATATTCAGAGATGTAATAGAAAATGAAGATGGCTCATTCACTGATGTAGATGGAAGCGACACATTATATGAATCAGACAGCGTTATTATCTCAATAAGCCAGGGACCAATGACAAGGCTTGTCAACAGCACTAAAGGCTTAAATGCCAACAAACGTGGTCTTCTTGAAGCTGACGAAACAGGTCATACATCACGCCCGGGAATATTCGCATCTGGTGATGTCGTTAATGGAGCTAGAACTGTTGTAGAGGCTGTGGCACATAGTAAGATTGTGGCAGAGTCTATGCACGAATATATGCAGTCGCTTAAAGATTCTACAGACTAATACATATTGCTTCACGATAGTCATTCAATATATGACACTAATAAATAATTCAGCTAAATAACAGAAATAACTAACGGACGACAGTAAATAAAATCGCGGTTATCATCAACGTCAGGCACGCTCTCGCTACTCTCGCACGCAGCGGATACTAAGGTGCTAAAATACAGCACCTAAGTACCGGCGTGCTCAAAGTACCTGACTTTTGATAATAACCGCGGTTTTCTTTGCAATCTGTTTTATAACAATATCCAATTAAATATTCTGGCGTAAGCCCCTGATACGAGCCGCCACTCAAGCCATATACCATCCGTTATGCCAACAGACCTATTTCACCTGCGTAACTGTTCCGTCATCTGCCACATTTGCATTAATACTCACCTTATTAAGAAGGCTGAATATTCTGCTTTTATCTTCTTCCTGTGTGCATATATGTGTCACACAGCCCTGTAATGTACCGTCCTGAACAGCTGGCACTACTGATACATCAATTTTATCACCATAATCATTGCCACTTATTCTGATATTAACGAGCATTGTATCAACATTATATTCATCGAACCAGAAATTACCAAGACTATAGAATATAGGTTTATCCTCATAATACTCTATACCCTGAAGGCAATGGCTGTGACCGCCGATGATAACATCTGCTCCTGCATCTATATATTCCCTTGCGCTAGACCTCTGAACGTCCTCAAGCACAGTTGTATGCTCAGTACCCCAGTGGACAACCGCAACTACATAATCTGCATTAGCTCTGGCCTCTTTAATCGTCTGGACAAATAACTCCGTATCATAACATCTGAGTATTCCCGGCGTAGTATCTGTAGCCTGTGGTGTCATCTTATACTTTTCAGCTCTTGAAGCTGCCACAATAGCTATCTTCTTACCGTCAACTTCTGTATAATATGGTTTCATTGCTTCTTCAAGCGTTCTTCCAGCTCCAACATACGGAATTCCAACTGCTTCTAAAGCAGAAAATGTATCATACATTGCCTCCTGTCCATAATCATATACGTGATTATTAGCAAGCTGTGCAACATCTACTCCAAGTGCATTAAGCACCTTTGCTCTCTCTGGACCAGCTCTGAATGTCCACATTTTATTAGCAAGAGGTGCACCTCTGTCACTGTAGCAGAATTCGTTATTAACCAATGTAATATCTGCATCTTTCATATACTTTATAAGCTCTGGCGATATACATTTAGTAATATCTCCGTTATTCTTATCAAGTTCTTTAGTTGTCGGCTCACCCTCCGCAATGTTAATATCACCTGTAAACGTCATTGTTATGTCAAACGGGTGTGTATCAACTGTTGTTTCTTCCCGTGTTGAAACCTCGCTTGTATCTAATACATCATTATTGCTTACACCTGATGATTTCCCACACCCCGATACAAACAACACACTTATAATGACAGCTATAATAACAGCTGATTTCTTTTTTAAAGCATTTTTCACTATGCTCTTTCTCATTATATAGTATTCTCCATTCCTGACCTGTATGTATTCTGTTCTCGTTCAATCATTCATAAATAATTATTGATTATTATCAATTATTGATTATTCACAATTACTTATTACTATCAATCATTTATTCTTAACAATTATTTATTCTTAGAGTTCTTTGAATCCTTATGTTCACTGACCGATTCGTCCATAACGCCTCCTGCCGCAAGCAGTGCTTTAGCTCTCTCAAAGGAATCCATATGAACTAAAATATCACATTTGGCATTCTTATCATTATTAAGAAATCTAAGAAGCCCTGTATGTAACTTCCATCTTTCAAAATATGAAATATTGTTCTTTCTAAGAACCTTCTCTATCTTCTTACATTCTTCCATTGATACATCAGAACGAATTACTCTTTCCATTGTTGAAACTTCACTCATCGCATAACACCTCTTTTATTATAGTTTCAATTCACTTTTTCAGACTAAATTTTATCACATAAGAATCAAAAAATCTATAAAAAAATAAAACTGCCACTTTATGTTAATCATAAAGTGGCAGTTTTTGTTACTATATATTAGGTAAACCGGATAAACTTTTTAATTATCTTGATAATCCTTTTCTTTTCTTCTCATAGAAGAATACACCTGCAAGTGCCATAACACTCATAATCATTAAGATTACATATACTACTGAGTTAGTTGTATCACCTGTTGCTGTGCTCTCACCTGTTTCTGGATTACCAGCTGCTGGCTCACTTGTAGATGGATTATCTATAACCTCTCCAGAGCCTTCAGTCTTAGCATCACTATAGATGATTGCATATGTCGAGAACTTATCTGACTTAAATGTAAGCTTACCTGTTGCTGCATCAAATGCTGCATCAAGGATAGTTGTTTCACCATCGTGTACTCTCACAATCTTATAAGTTCTTGTTACTGTAGAATCTGTATTAATAAGATTTTCTGGAAGAGCAATTGTAAATTCAATCTTCTTATCTGTAGATGTTATTGTTCTCTTATCGTTACCAACTGATAATATAATGCTTATATCGAAATATGAACCAACTACATAATTACCAGATATAATACCTTCTACTGCATTCTTATCTTTAGCAGTTACGCTGTCAGCAATATTCTTAACATCAACTTCAATCTTTACATCAGCACCATTAGCAATTGCCTCTTTTTCTGCTTCTGTAAACTCTATGTCATCAGTATCTACTACAACACTTACGATGTCTTTCATATCACCTGATGCAACTGTATCTGGTGTAAGCTTGGCAATTGAAGTAACATCTACCTTCTCAGCACAGCCTTCGTGTTTACAATGACGAGACTTAGAACCTTCTTCTAATACTGTAGGTGCTTTATCAACTGTAAATTCATCGCTGAAATCATGTCCTAAAGCATCTATTTCCCTTGTCTGTTCAGCATCACACTTAGTACATAATCTGTGTTCAACACCCTTTTCTGTACATGTTGGTGCTGTCTTAACTGTCCACTCACCCCATACATGCTCTTCTGGTCTACCCTCTACTAACTGGAGGAAATCACCTAAGATGACTTTGCCATCTTTTTCTTCCGGCATTGCTTCAATGCCACCATTAACGATATCCTTGAAATCGCTAAGGTTCTTGAAATCTTCTGCTGTAAGCTTTGCACCTTCACTATTAACTGACTCGCCATTCTTGTTAATAAAGAAACTTTCGAGTGAATAGTAACGGCTGATTACATCTTCCTTTGCTTCCTTATCTGTCTTATTAAGTAATGCCTTACCTTCTGCATCTACAATTTCCTTGTATGTATCGTCTGAATAAGACTTAACATTCTCTACTGTAAACTGAGGTTCAACACCTGTATATACATGTAATTCTAAGTTAGAACCACCATTATTATAACCTACTAAGTTAACATAAGTTCCCATTGGATCTGAGTTATTAGTAAATCCATTAGCTGTATTACCAAATGAGTAGCTGTTATATATCTTGTGATTAACTGCTATACCAGAACCACCCATCTTAAATCCATTACCATCACCCTTTGAGTCATGTAATGCACCATTGTAATATAACATACCATTACCGTAGCATACGCTGTCATAGATTTCTACCGCTCCAATAGCTCCTGTTGAACCCTTAGAGAATAGATCCCATCCATCATCAGCATTGTATGCTGCTATACAACCCTTAAATACATTGCCTTCACCACAAGTAAGCTTAGCAGCAAAACCATCTGCATTATTCTGTGACTTATCGCTATTGTTATATGCGTTACAATTAATTATCTGATTGTATGAAGGCCAGTCTGCCTTATTGTTAGAACCATCTGTTCTTGATACTGAAAGTCCTGAATTAGAGTGGCCATAGAAATCGCAGCCTTCAAGAATGTTATGGCTTCCACCAAGTGTAACGCCACCACCATTAGCAAACTTCATATTAGCTACATACCAGTAATCACCTGATAAATCAAATGTATTAGATACGAACTTGCTATCTGTAAAGCTTCCACCAAAATCAAATACTACATCTTCTGTATTATCTGGTGCTGCCATAAAATATTTCATTCCATCTTCACCAGTACCATCATTACCATGCCATATACCTGTAGTCTTCTTAAGATTATAAGTACCACCTAATGCATATACAGCCTGACCAGCCTGACAATATGTTAATGCTGTCTGAACATCTAATGGATCTTCCTTAGTACCTGCTGCTGATGAAGTACCTGTTGGAGAACAATATATAGCTTCCTTAACTGGAGCAATTATTCTACGATTAACTGTTGCATTCATTACAACTGGAGCTGATGATGTTATATTCTGTGTTGCATCTGGTTCAAAGTATGCCTGGAATCTGTTATCACCAACAATTAATGTTGTATCAAATGTATATGTTCCTTTTTCTACTAACTTCTGGCTTTCAATTGTCTTGCCATTCTGCTTAATTGTAAGAAGTCCCTTAGTATTAACAGATACACCATATGTATAGCTTTCTGATGAAGTCTGACTAAGTGTTGTCTGTGATACAGCTGGTACTGTAGCAGCGACCTTGTCAAATGTCTGTGGAGCATCTGCTGCTCTGTCTGTTACATTGACAACTACTGATGATGTATCAACTGTAATCTTAGCCCCTCTTGCTGCAAAGAAACCAAGGTACATATTTTCTTCATCAATTGTTGAGAATGTATCTGCTGGTAAGTAATAGAAAATATTTTCTAATTCTCCACCAGGATTAGTCTCACCTGTTACTGCGCTTGTAACATCTGCACCCTTAACATATTCACCTGTTGCTGTATCTTTCATCCAGGCATATATACCTGAATTATCTTTCTTTAATCTTAATTCGTAAGTCTGAGGCTTATCCTCTTTAATCTGATATGTTAATGCTTTATTATACTTACCATATCTTGTAATATTATGTCTGTTAGATGCATCTCCATCTGTAACACCATATCTACCGAATACATTTACCTGACCATAATATCCACCAACTGCAATTGAATTAGAGTAGTAGATTGATGAGTCACCATCTGTACCATTAGAATCTCTTACCATGATACCAAAGCCTTCCTGAGCATCAGGAGCTGACTTTGTAATAAAGTAATTAACCGTAACATTGGCTGTTATATCAAAGTTATCCTTCTTAGCATCTAATGTAGTATAGTAATATGCTATACCATCCTGTCCATCATCTGTACACTTACCAGCACCTTCTTTAGCTTCGATAACTACTGAACCTTCTTTAGAAGTATCAATACTCATCTTAGACTTAGATATTGACTGTCCAAATATAATAGAATTCCAAGTTAAATCTTCAAACTTAAATTCTTTCTTATCTCTTACTACAACCTGAATAATTGTTTCAAGTGCTTTACCATCTACTGTAGCTGATATCTTAATATCATATGTTCCGGCTTCATCTTTCTTGTATGCTGATGAATCAACCTTAACATTAGCTGCATCAACTTTATCTTCTCTTCCACTATCGTATACTGCGGCTACTTCAAGACCATCTGCACTGAAATCAGTTCCCTTAACATAAGTTGTAGTTGTTGGATATGTTGTTACCTCAAGTGACTTAACTGTAGGTTCAACAACTTCAAGCTCATATGTAGCCTTAGCACCATTGTACTCTACTACATATACATACTTGCCAGCCTTAGTTGTATCAAGTTCTGTTGATTCAGCCCTAACATAGCCCTTAACTGCATCTGTACCCTGAATAACCTTAGATGAGCCATCTGAATAATCTGCTGTTATTGTAAGGCCTTCTACATAATCATTCTCATCATACTTAGAATCTGTATAGAATCTTGTTGTATTAGGGTTAGTTATTGTAATATTCTTAACTGTTGCATCTGAAATGCTTATAGGAATAATAACATCCTTTGTAACATCACCATATGTATGGCTTATTGTCACTTCCTTATCACCAGCAGTTGTAAAATCAACATCACTGACTGTTGTGTTAGCATCTTTATTATCAATAAGTGTCTTTAAATCAAATGTTCTACCACTATTGTATACAACCTTACCTACTAAACCAGTAAAATCAAGAGCTGTATCAGTTACCATATAATCTGTCTTAACTGGCATATATTCAATATACATATCAGATACTACTTCTTTGATAACTGTTATTGGCACTTCTATTACCTGTCCAAGATATAAAAGATTAAGCTTTCCAGCTTCTGTAACTTCTGAAAATGGTTTACTGCTCATATCAACAACACAATCTGCTGCTGTGATTTCTCTTTCTTTTCCATCAACTGATACCGTAGCCTTAAAGCCTGTCAAATCAACATCTTCATATGTATTACCTGCACAGTATGTTGTCTTCTTAGGTGCTGTAACATTAGTTACCTTTACTGATGAACTGTCCTGTGTGTAAGCTAACTTAACATTGTTAAATGTAATCTTAGCATTTCTTGCTGCGAATAATCCAACATACATTGTATCATCTGTAATTAAATCTGCTGCTGAACACTCTGCAGCAACTTCGCCATCAAAATAAAGCTTAACGCTGTCACCAATCTTCTGAATAGCGAGGTCATATGTTCCACCTACTGCTGGTGATTTACCTAATCTTGTATGTTTTAACTTTGTTGTCTTGTAACCAGCATTACCATGATTAGTTGTTTCATCTGCATTATTATCCTTATTACCATAGCCACCAACAAATGCAAAATTATTCTTATCTGCAGTTAACTTTGTTGTATTTCCATGTGTTCCCACATTATCTCTGATTGTTAAGCCAAATGCTGCCTGTTCATTTGTTGCTAATGTATCAATCTTAGCCTGTGCTGTGATTGTAAAATCATAAGATTTATCAAGTTCATACAAGAATGTATTTAATCCCTGATCACTTGCTGAACCATTAATCTTACCCTTATCACCTGTTACTTCTAATGTAACTCCTCCATTTCCTGTATCCGTAGCAGATGCCTTTGTCACGTCTGTACTGCTGCCAAATACATTCCAGGTCCATCCTTTCCAAGTTCCGTCTTCAACTGTCTTTCCACCTTCAAATGTAGTTTTTGAAGCTGCATTAGCTTTTGTCATAAGACTATTAACTGGAATAAGGCTTACAACCATTAAGAAAGCTAATACAGAAGCGACAATCTTCCTAACTTCTTTTTTAATCCTCATAACTAGGATTCCTCCTTCTTCATTAATACGCACTTTTAATCAGATACGAAAAAGGCTTGCACATAGTAATATAGAATACAGCTTTCATTCACTATATTAGTCACTATGCACTAAACCTTTATCCAATACCTCAAAAGTTGAGTTAATATTAGCACAACCAACTTGGTGGGTCAAGATGCCCATTGGGTATTTTTTATATTTTCGGCGGTATATACAGTTTTATTTTAGATAATTTGTACAAAAGTAATGAAAATTGTATGAAAAACCTCTTAAATTTTAATTGTATACCGGTACAGCCGAGCTAAAAATATTGTTTGTTGTTCCTTGCATATACTTTATATGTATTTTATATTTCTGAATAAATACCATTATTATTTTAACTTGATTATATGCAATATAAAAACTATAATTATCTATAATAAACAGGCAGGAGGTAACAAAATTTTATGACAAAAAAAGAGATGTTAGATGAAATGGAGGAAGCTGGCTGGAGTTATGATACAGATTTAGATTCCCCATATAAAGCCGTCAAAGAGGATTACGATGAAATGAAAAAAGAACTTTCCGATGATTCCTTACTTTTCCCTAACGGCAGAGATTATGATGCTGAAGATGAAGATGGTATTTAATCCGTAATAACACAGTAAGAGGGCTGCCGCAGCAACAACCCTCTTACTGTCTGTCAGCCAACTTTTCTTTATATCCTTCTACTACTGACGTTATTATATTTATTATGACTATGCTCTAATTAATGCAACAAGAATTAATTCATTATTTTACCAGATTACAATTTATTAATACCAGATTCTTTATTTCTGCATTTATAGCAGCTTTCTATACGTCTCCCTATCTTTTTCCTCTATATCCAGTGTATCCATTGCCTCTTCTGCTGTCTGATTCAACTTTCTCATTAATGTTCTTATGCTGTCAAGACGCGCCTGTTTCTCCCCTCGTTCTATTCCTTGTGCCATTCCACGTTCCATTCCTCGTCTTTCTCCGCGTTCCTCGCTTTCTTCTACCAGCAAATCACTTATGTTACACATATCATTCACACACCCTTCTAATTCTGTTGTCATCTCAAGTCCGTATTCTTCTAACCGGTTCATCTTATCCTGTCTTGCCCTGCAAGAAAATAATACTTCCAGCATTGCTATAAGCTTATTTTTTGATTCTTCGACATCTGCCCTGCTTCTTATTCTTATAACCGCTCCATTCATTATGCTTCGCTGTGGAAGCCAGCTTGTATTGCCATATATTACTCTTGGCTGCAAGCCTAATTCTATTATAGAGTCTTCATCGGCTTCTGTATCCATACATATCCATATGCTGTATACATCTTTGATGTCATCATAGTTTGATTTTATGAATTCTACATTTTTCTGTGAAGACACTAGTCTTGCCATATAATACACCATTCTTGATTCGATATGATAACCAAGCTTTGTATATGAAATACTTTTCTGTGCCTCAACATTTACAAGTATTTTAATTGTTCTATTATTATAATACAATGGAAATCTTATGTCGTAAATAATTTTTCCATCTTCTATATCTACGTCTTCAGTTCCATCACTTTCAATTTTAATGCACAGCTTTTCCGGAACTGTAAGTGATACTATTGTCTCTCCTATGCAGGGAATTATGTCTTTTATGCTGTATTCCCTGAATTCTGGCACTATTACTTTTACTATATTGGCTAATATCTGTGGGTCTGCCAATATACATTTAGCATAGTCGTCTCTCATTGCTTTATCTACATCAAGCTTTGACATTGTTTCTGCAAGATGTGTGGTTACTCTCTGATACTTCATTAAACCTCCTTTTCATTGGTTATCATTTATCCACCATAGTCAGTTATTCGCACTAAAATTTTAAATATTGGAATTATATTGGCGAATTGCCATTAGATTTCATATATAGTTCCGATATGGTTGCCACATATTACTATCAAACATTATTATATTTAGATTAGATACTATATAAATAGAATACCACATATCACTATGTATTGCAATAGAATATTTAGAAAACAAAAAGGCATTGCCAGACCACTCAAATGGACTTTCCTTCCGTGCACACCTGGCCAGTCAAGAAAGCCCATACCATAGGCCCGATAATACCTCTCTTTATTAATTACATTAGGTGATTGCGGTTACTTGTGTTCACAGTACAAATAACAATCAATTTTGCTGAGTTTCGCAAACGCCTATTAATTACATAATTATGCCAATGACCCTCTCTTAAGCCATCTTCCACTAACAAACCTTGCAACAAAGCATACTGACCTTGCTGCCCAGTCAATGAACATTCCTATCCATACGCCAAGAACTCCCATTCCAAGCATTACGCCAAGGACGTAGCTGCTTCCGACCCTGAACAGCCACATCGAGATAATACTTGCTGTCATTGTAAATTTTACATCTCCCGCCGCTCTTAATGGATTGGATAATGTAAATGAAAGCGGCCATATAAATAATGAAACCACATTAAAGCATCTTAAAATCATTACTGTAATCTGTGTTGCCTCACCTGATAAGTTAAACCACGAAGCAATAAATGGTGCTAAGAAGAATAATGGAATATTACATATCCAGTCGCCGAAATACGCATATTTAAGCACTTTTTTAGTATACATTTTTGCCTGTTCTTTCTCACCGGCACCTATGCACTGTCCAACAACTGTGATAAGTGCAAGTCCCATAGATGAAGCCGGAATATTTGCAAAATCGATAACTGTATAGCCAACCGAATTAGCGGCTGTAGATGCTGTTCCAAATGTTGCAACCATACTTACAACCATAAGCTTTCCTATCTGGAACATACCATTTTCTATGCCTGATGGAATTCCTATTGTCAGAATCTTCTTTATATATATCCAGTCTGGAACAAAATATTTTATATGATCTATTCTTATCGGATTAGTCTTTCCGCATACAAGTACTGTCATAACTATTCCAGCTGCAACACGGCTAAGTGCTGTTGACAGTGCAACACCAGCTACACTCCACTTAAATACGAATACAAACAAAGCATTTCCAGCTACATTAATCACATTCATAAGTATGCTTATATTCATACTTACCTTACTGTTGCCTACACTTCTGAATATTGCAGCTCCTGCATTGTACATTCCAAGGAAAGGATATGAAAGGGCTGTTATAACAAAATATAACACAGCACAATCCATAACCGAATCTTCAACAGTTCCGAATATCACCTTAAGTAATGGTCTTGTAAATGAAACTGAAAATACAGTCATTATAACTGAAAATATTAACAAAACAGTTTCAAGCTGTGCTCCTGACTTTCTCGATTCATCATCCCTGCCTTTACCTATATACTGACTGCAGACAACAGCGCCACCTGTCGCAAGTGCTGCCATAACCTGTATGATAAGCCTGTTGATATTATCAACAAGTGCAACTCCTGCAACTGCCGCTTCTCCTGACTGTGATACCATAAGTGTATCAACAAGTCCAACAAGCACTGCAAGAAGCTGTTCAAACATAAGGGGAATTATAAGCTTCCTTAAATCTTTACTACTAAACAACATATGTTTACTCCATCTATATTTTCATTTTATGGTGTAAGTGTTAATTGCACAACTATTCTGCACAGCTTATATTAAAGAGCTACAGAATATACCTTTAACCCCATCACCAATCATACATTTATCACACAAAAATTCGGTCAGAACGTACTTTTAACATTCTGACCGAATATAATAATTACATTATCAGCTGTAATAAACATCTATAAACCAGTTAGCTAAGCTTCTAACAAGCCTTTTTAACCATCAGCAATATTAGTCTACTGTGTAAATCCAGCCCTTAGGAGCTTCGATTCTGCCCATCTGGATACCTGTGAGTGTTTCGTATAACTTCTTAGTTACTGGTCCCATCTCGTCCATACCACTTGGTAAGCAGATTTCCTTGCCGTGATCAACTATCTTTCCTACAGGAGAGATAACTGCTGCTGTACCGCAAAGACCACATTCAGCAAAATCCTTAACCTCATCAAAGAGAACTTCTCTTTCTTCAACTTCAAGTCCAAGGTATTCCTTAGCAACATGTACTAATGAACGTCTTGTGATAGATGGTAAGATACTATCTGACTTAGGAGTTACAACCTTTCCATCCTTAGTAACAAAGAGGAAGTTAGCTCCACCTGTCTCTTCAACCTTTGTTCTTGTAGCTGGGTCAAGATACATATTCTCAGCATATCCTTCTGCATGAGCTGTAACAATAGCATGAAGGCTCATAGCATAGTTAAGACCAGCCTTGATATGACCTGTTCCGTGTGGTGCTGCTCTATCAAAATCTGAAACCTTGATTGTAAGTGGCTTAGCGCCGCCCTTAAAGTATGGTCCAACAGGTGTTGTAAATACTCTGAACTGATATTCATCAGCAGGCTTAACACCTATAACTGGATTGCTTCCGAACATATATGGGCGGATATAAAGTGATGCACCTGAACCATAAGGTGGTACCCAGTCCTCATTAGCTCTTACAGTTTCAGCAATAGCTTCTACGAACTTATCTTCTGGGAATACTGGCATCTCAAGTCTTCTACAAGAATCCGCCATTCTGCTTGCGTTCATATCTGGTCTGAAAATAACTGTGTGACCATTCTCTGTTGTGTATGCCTTCATACCTTCAAAACATGACTGTGAATACTGTAATACACCAGCGCATTCGCTGATAACGACTTTGTCATCATCTGTGATAACGCCATTATCCCATGCTCCATCCTTATAATTAGCTACGAATCTCTTATCAGTCTTTACATAGCCAAATCCTAAATTAGACCAATCAATATCTTTCTTTGCCATAACTTTATACTTCCTTTCGTATTCGACAGTCTACTCACCTTACTGTCAGGAGCTTCTGCAATACCAGCCATAAATGATGTCTGCTTTGCTGTAAAATGTTCTTACAACACAGCTGACAATCGGTAAATACGCTGACCCCTTGGCATAACACTCTTTCTTTGGTGTTTACTATAATGGATCCCATCGATTAATTAAATTAGGGATATTTTATACCCACATTTTATATAAGTCAATAAATTTTGCCTATCTAATAATTTCACAAGTATATTTTTTATGTATTTTACAGCTTTTTGAGCCGCGCTATTAGTCCAGCGCCGCTTCGCCGCACTGGACACGCGGGCGTTCGCCCTATCAGACATAATGCAAAGCCACAATTTTGTGCAAGCACAACTGTGTCTTTACATTATGTCTGGCACGGCTCATTGCTTTCGCGATCATTCATAGCTTGTAATCTGTGTATAGAAATTATCGTAGTCTGTTCTGCCTTCTCCTGTGAATGCGATTGCTGTTCTTGGGTGCTGGTTAGCATTTCCTGTAATCATATACTGGACGTCACACCCCCATACAACTCCGGCTTTCTTAAGTGGAACCATATGATTTTCAATGAACTTAAGAACTGGTGAAATTCTGTACTTTGGATTTCTTAAGAAGCCCATAAGAAGCTCTGTATAACAGTTACCTGCTCCTCTGCCCATTCCGCTCATTGTAACATCAAGATAGCTTACACCTATTGTGCACGCCTCAATAGTGTTGGCAAATGCAAGCTGCTGGTTATTGTGTGCGTGTATACCAACTCTCTTTCCGTATTTCTCAGCAATCCTGATGTATTTATCTGCAAGTCTTCTTATCTGTTCAGGATAAAGTGAACCGTAGCTGTCTACAAGGTAGATTACACTTGCCTTGCTCTGTGCAGCAAGAAGTTCAAGTGCAAGGTCTAACTCATTCTCACTTGCTGTAGAGATAGCCATAATATTAATAGTAACTTCATATCCCATATCTGCACAGTAATTAATCATCTCTATAGCCGCAGGTATAGTATTAATATATGTAGCTACCCTTACCATATCTATAACACTTTCAGACTTAGGAATTATATCCTTCTTGTAATCAGTTCTTCCTACGTCTGCCATAACAGAAATCTTTAAGTCTGTATCATTATCACCAACGATAGCTCTTATATCTTTCTCATCGCAGAACTTCCACTTGCCGTAATCCTCAACCTTAAAGACTTCCTTTGATGCCTTATATCCAAATTCCATATAATCAACGCCTGCGGCTACATTTGCCTTATACAAATCGCGCACAAAATCTTCGCTGAATTCAAAATTGTTAACAAGACCTCCATCCCTAAGTGTACAATCAACTACCTTAATATCTGGTCTGAATGATACTAACTCGCCTTTCTGTTCCATAGTAATCCTCCATTCTTTCCCGGTAAAAGCTAAGAAAATAATTCCCGCACCGGGTGTTCTCAATCTAGTATCAGTGTGCAGGAAAATATTGCATATGCCTGATATGCTTCTACACACGCTTTATTATACTTTAAAGCGTTACACTTTAAAGTGCTAAATTGTCATTATTATACCACTATATTTAATTTTGTAAAGTACTAATTGCATCTTCCATAATATCCATCATATCTAAAAGTCCGTTAAGGTATTCTTTCTGGCTTGTAAATTTTCTTTTAGTAACTGTCCATATAAAATATGGCACTCCATTTACTTTAAAATCCAAAGCCCCACCGAAGCTTTCAAGAAGTTTAGGAATTGCATCAGAATCTATATCAGCCTTAGGATATATATTCATAACTGTTCTCCAGTTAGATGCACCTCCTGCCGGATTAGCGGCAGTTTCGCCCTTAATCTCCATAATTCCTATCTTATGTGCCTTGCTCTTTATAAGTGCTACCATCAAAAGATTAGAAGCACACGAAGGAATACTTCCATATCTGTCTGAGAGTTCATCTTTCATATCTGACAATTCTTCCCTCGTTTCAAGTGCTGCAATCCTTTTATAGATATCTAATTTCTGGTATTCGCTCTTAATATATGAAGCCGGAATATATGCATCAACTTCCAGATCAACAGTAGTTTCAAAACTGTATTCGTTCTTTATGCCCTTTAAGTTATTGACTGCCTGATTAAGCATTTTACAATACAAGTCATAACCTACTGCCGCCATATGCCCGTGCTGGCTCTTTCCAAGCACATTTCCTGCACCTCTTATCTCAAGGTCTTTCATAGCAATCTTAAAGCCCGAACCAAGGTCAGAGAATTCCTTTATAGCACTTAATCTCTTCTCTGCAACCTCGGATATCATCTTATCCCTTTTGTACATAAGAAAAGCATATGACGTTCTTGTACTTCGTCCAACTCTTCCCCTTAACTGGTAAAGCTGGGAAAGCCCGAACTGGTCAGCATTTTCTATAATCATAGTGTTACAGTTAGGTATATCCATACCTGTTTCTATAATTGTCGTAGATACAAGAACATCTATCTCTCCATTGACGAACTCATACATAATCTTTTCAAGCATACGCTTATCCATCTGTCCATGTGCATACGCAACAACCGCATCAGGAACAAGATTTTGTATATACTCAGCACGTTCCTCAATGTCCCTTACCTTGTTGTATACATAATACACCTGTCCATTTCGTGCAAGTTCTCTTGTAACCGCCTCTCTTATCATCTCATCATTATGTTCTGTAACAAATGTCTGTATCGGATGTCTGTCCACCGGCGGCTCTTCAAGAACACTCATATCCCTAATACCGACAAGGCTCATATGAAGTGTTCTTGGAATAGGAGTTGCACTTAATGTAAGAACGTCTATGTTGTTCTTTAATTCTTTAATCTTTTCTTTATGTGCAACACCAAAACGCTGTTCCTCATCAATAATAAGCAGTCCCAGATCCTTAAACTGCACATCCTTTGACAATACACGGTGCGTTCCTATAACAACATCTATCGTGCCATTCTTAAGCCCTTCAATCGTCTTTTTATTCTGTGCACTTGTCCTGAAGCTTGACAACTGACCGACATTAACAGGAAAGCCTTTCATTCTCTCCTCAAATGTTGAAAAATGCTGGCTTGCAAGCACTGTTGTGGGAACAAGGTAAGCCACCTGCTTGCCGTCCTGAACAGCCTTAAATGCAGCTCTTATCGCAACTTCTGTCTTTCCATATCCGACATCGCCGCATATAAGTCTGTCCATAACCCTGCCGCTTTCCATATCCTTCTTGGTATCCTCAATGGCATTAAGCTGATCATCCGTCTCCTCATAAGGAAACATTTCCTCAAATTCCTTCTGCCATACAGTATCCTGTGAAAATCTGTAGCCCTCAACCTTCTGCCTTATCGCATAAAGCCTTACAAGCTCTTTAGCCACTTCCTCAACTGCCCCTGTAACCTTGGCTTTTGTCTTCTTCCACTCAACACCACCAAGACTGTTAAGCTTAGGCTTTTTCTCCGTATCCTGATTAGCGTACTTCTGCAGACGGTCAAGCTGTGTTGCAAGCACATATAGATTGCCGTTATTCGCATACGCAATCTTAATATAATCCTTCTCAACACCTTCTACCTGTATCTTTTCTATTCCCTTGTATACACCAAGTCCGTGGCTCTCGTGCACAACATAATCACCTATATTAAGTTCGTTAAAGCTGGCAATGTTCTTTCCATCGTGCTTTTTCTTCTTAAGCTTCTTCATCTTTCTTGCACTGAATATATCATTCTCTGCAATAACGACAAATGAAAGAACAGGATACTCAAAGCCTTTATGCAGGCTTCCATATGTCACTATAATAAGCCCGCTTCCGTAATCCTTATTAAAATCCTCGCTGTAAAAGCTGGCAATTCCAAGCTTTCCCAGATCATCAACTATTCTTAATGCCCTCGTTCTTGAACTGCATACAAGTACTGTTGTATATCCATTTTTCTTGTACTTTTCCAAATCCTTGGCCAGATACTCAAAACTGTTATTATATGAGCTTATGCTTCTTGCCGTGATGTACATAGAATAATCTATCTCAAAGCCATCAGGCTTATAATCAAGTGTCGTTAATATAAGCTTTTTATTATTCCTTAAATCACTGATAATCTCATTCATAGCCTTGACCTTATTAGTCTGGCTTGGAAGCACATAACCTGCAGCAAGACGGTTCTTCATACTCTCGTTGTATTCATACAATGTCAGTTCATTACATTCTTTCAGCCTGTTAGGCTCATCTAACACAACAAGAGTATTCTCCTCCGGAAAATACTCTGCCAGTCCAACTGTATCTGCCACAAGTGTATCTGTGAACTTCTCATAATTACCGGTACGCTCGACATCTGCAACAAGCTTGTTAAGATTATTACCCGCCTCAATCTGCTCCTTTGTACGCTTTCTCTTACCATAATCAAAACACTCAAGCTGCCTGTCACACTCTTCCTTAATATTGTACAGACCATTTTTTAACTCATCTTCTGTAAATATATATTCAGTAGCCGGGAAAATGCTGTAGCTTTGGAGCCTTTCAATCGACCTCTGGCTCTCAACATCGAACATTCTTATAGAATCAACTTCCGTATCCCACAGCTCAATTCTAACCGGTGCTTCATCTGTGTATGAGAAAATATCTATAATTCCACCACGTATTGCAAACTGTCCCTTGTCCTCCACCATTCCAGTACGCACAAAGCCCATAGCCACCAGCTTCTTTGCCAGCTTCTCTGGTTCTATTTCGCTGGAATAATCAAGGGTTATAACTGCCTCCTTAAATCTTTCGACAGGTATGAGCCTGTCTGCAATTCCGTCCATAGTTGTAACAACTGTAAGCACTCCCTCGCCCGTACTGCTATGGTTGATTATACGGCTTATACATCTTAATCTCTCGCCTGTAATCTGGTTGCCGTGTACGTCCGCACTATAGAATATGGCATCCTTGGCCGGATAGTATATTGCTTCTTTATTAAAAAATGAAGCATCATCACACATTTTTCTTGCTTTTGCTTCATCACTTGTAACAATAAGCATATACTTATATCCTGATGCTATTGCACTTGATATGTGCACCTTCTGTGTATCAATACAGCCGCTTATAAGCACAGTTCTTCCGCCGTCCTTACCAAGCTCTTTATTTAATTGTTCAACTGCCGCCGTATTATTTACAGGGTCAAAAAATGTGTTCAAAATATCTGCTCCTTATCCATTGAATTTATTCATTCCACTTTCAATACCTTCTGTCATTATGCACTCTACTGCCTCACAGGCTCTCTTAGTTCCCTCTCTTAAAGCTGGATAAAGTTCCTCCGGAAATCTTCCAAGAACCCAGTCAGCAAGATCCCAGCCCTTTGGCTTATCCCCAACTCCGAATTTAACTCTCTTAAACTGGTCACTTCCAAGGTGTGCAATTATGCTCTTAATTCCATTGTGTCCGCCTGCACTTCCCTTTGGACGGAGTCTTAACCTTCCCGGTTCAAGGCTTATATCATCAAATATAACAATTAAATCATCTATATCTGCCTTGTAATAATCCATAACTTCTCTTATACACTCGCCTGAATTATTCATATAAGTCATAGGCTTTACAAGAATTACTTTCTGTCCTTCTATAACACCTTTTCCTATAAGACCTTTATGTTTAGATGTGTCTACACTTATATTATATTGGTCGGCAAGTTCATCTATGCAGGCGAAACCAACATTGTGTCTTGTTCCTGCGTATTGTGCTCCTGGGTTACCTAATCCTGCTATTATATACATATTTTGTTCCTTCCTTTGGTGGGGATTTATAATTATTTTATATTGTACAGATTTTGGGGAGGTTATTCAATGTATTATTGAATATATTATTGGGTGTATTATCAGGTGTGCTGGAAAAATAAACTGCCATCAGGTTAGTAGACTGATGGCAGTTATTTCATTAAGATACTTTTTCGTCTGGGTGTTCTATATGACCTGTGATTTCGCCGTCATAGATTTCGTATATCTCATCTGAAAGATAGTTAAGTTCTTCTGTGTCGTGGCACGCAATTATTATAAGTGAACCATTGGCTTTAAGCTCATCTAAAAGTCCCTTTATAAGTCCTGCTCCTGCCTCATCAAGTGCATTGATAGGCTCATCAAGAATAACTATATCAGGGCGTTCCATTATAGCCGCCGCAATTCCTAATCTCTGCTTCATTCCTAATGAATATTTCTTAAATGTTCTCTTATCGTCCGGGTCAAGTCCGACCTTTCTTATAGCATCTCTTATCTCATCATCACTAATACGGTTCTGGATAGATGCAAGTATCTTTAGGTTCTTAAAACCTGTATAATTGCTTATAAATGAAGGATTCTCAATTAAAATCCCTATACTTGGCGGGAATGAAATCTGCCTGCCAAGCTCCTTATCGTTAATGTATACCTTTCCTGATGTTGGAAGTATAAGCCCGCTTATAGCCCTCATAAGCATTGTCTTACCTGAACCATTCTTACCTTTAAGTCCTATAACTTTCCCGCTCTCTAGTGTCAGGTTAATATTCTTTAATACCTCAGCACTTTTGAATGACTTGCAATAATCTTCAAGTCTTACCACTGTACCCATATGCGTACCTCCTCATTACTCTTTTAAAGTTATTCACTATTATAATCATTTAACATTAAAATCACTTATAGCTTTATTTATAATAACACTTTTTAAGCTAATTGTATATACACAATGTCCATGTATACACTAATAATCTGTCATTAATATATCATTATAAATTCATTTACATTACAGCTAATCGTGTGTAATATTATTATATAATGATATCAGGGTCAAAGGGTCTAAACCCGCATAAGCTTGCTCATAGGTTGGGGCTTTTGACCCCAGCATCATATAATGCAGATACTAAAAGTATAAAAGCTATTATTCCTTAGCAAAATAACTTTTTTACCTATAGCACACCCAACACCGAAAGAGGTATTCTATGGCTTCAAGATTTGAAATATCACAGCAGATTTATAATTCAGCCTATGCTATGCACTCTGCCCATTCACATTCATATTATGAGCTTTATTATCTTATGAATGGCTCGTGCAATATGTTTATACACGATAATACATACCGTATGGAAGCTGGCACAATATTGTTTATTCCTGATAACGTGCTTCATAAGACCACTTATCTTAATAACGCTTATCACGAACGCCTTTATATAGAATTCACTGACGATTATATAAGCGACCTTATCGACATACAAGGCTTTGAACAGTTTAAAGATACATTTTATATGCACTTCTTCTCAATACCGGATAATCACAGGCACGAATTCCTATCTATATTCAGTGTTCTGATTAACGAAAGACAGAACAGTAATGCTCTTTCACCCTGTGTATACAAGAATTACCTGCAAAATCTGTTAATACTGCTCTGCCGGTATTGTGATAACAAGCCTGCTTCCCCTGCAAGCCTTGTTGATACTGTATCCATCGCAGATGTATCCGTACAAAAGGCTATGAATTATATTATGCTTAATTATAATAAAGATATTACACTTGATGAAATAGCTGATATGCTTCATCTGAACCCATCTTATTTTTCTAAAAAGTTTAAAGCTGTTAACGGATTTGGATTTAAGGAATACCTCAATACCATAAGAATTAACCATTCTGAGCAGCTTCTTTTAGAAACGGATATGAGCATAACAGAGATTGCACTTGAATGCGGTTATGATAACAGCAACTATTTTGGTGATGCCTTCAAACACCTCAACCACTTATCGCCAACACAATTCCGCAAAGCAAAGGGTAATAAAGGAATATAGTGCAAGTGTGCATCCCCGGCACATAAAAATAACTAACAAAGCCTCCAGTGTTATGTACACCAGAGGCTTTTATTAATTATTTAATATAAAAATGACATTAATAATATGATGGGCTGTCCTCAATAACTATCTTAACACCATTCTCGCCAACATATCTTGAGTTAGCTTTTATAGTGCTGTTGCTTTCAACTATGCAGTTCTCAATATAAGCATTATCACCTATATAAGCATTATTCATAATTATTGAATTCTTAACAACTGCGTTATTGCCAATATATATCTTCTTGAACAGCACTGAATTCTCCACTGTACCATTAACGATACAGCCACAGGATACAAGGCTGTTAGAAACATTTGCCCCATAATTATACTTAGCTGGTGGCAGATCCTCAACCTTAGAATATATATCCGGATACTGCTTGAAGAAGTAATCTCTTACATCTCTCTTTAAGAAGTCCATATTGGTCTTATAATATGAATCTACTGATGATATATTATTCCAGTATGTATCAAGCATATAGCCATATATCTTCTTGATATTTCTGTATCTTACAAGAATATCCCTTACGAAATCGTATCTGTCTTCCTCAGCAGCTTTCTCAAGAAGTTCAATAAGAAGTCTTCTTCTTACAACATAGATACCTGTTGATACTGTTGAAAGATTAGTCTCTAATGGCTTCTCATCAATATCTGTTATACGTCCCTCGTCTGTAATTGCAACAACCCCATATCTTCCAATATCTGCTCTATTATCAAGCTTCTTTACGACAACTGTAACATCTGCCTTCTTCTCAATATGATATTGAAGAATCTTGTTATAATCAAGCTTATATATTCCATCACCAGAGGCTATTACAACATATGGCTCGTGGCTTGACTTTAAGAAATCTATATTCTGATACAATGAATCTGCTGTTCCTCTGTACCAGCTGCTGCTCTCAGCAGTGATAGTAGGTGTGAACACATAAAGTCCACCCTGTTTTCTACCAAAATCCCACCATTTAGATGAGCTTAAATGCTCATTAAGTGAGCGTGCATTATACTGTGTTATTACTGCAACCTTCTGGATATGCGAATTCGACATATTACTAAGTGCGAAATCTATTGCTCTGTAGCTTCCTGCAACAGGCATTGAAGCAATAGCTCTCTTATTAGTCAATTCGCGCATCATTCTGTTATTACCACCTGCTAATACTATACCTATTGCTTTCATTCAACTTCACCTGCCTTAATAATAATTCCTCCGCTTGGCAACAATCCATCTGGATAATCTTCAACAGTTGTAACACCTGATATAGCTGTGTTCTTTCCAACCTTAACTCCATCAGGAACAACTGAACACTCACCAATTGTTACAAGTCCAGAATTATATATCTTAGGAAGTTTAACATTAGGTACTTCTTCTCCTACACCAAGCTCTACGTTGTCACCTATAACAACTTCCTCTGCAATTATTGACTTATTAACGATTGTATTCTTACCAATAACAGAATTATTCATAATAATTGAATCTCTGACTACGGCACCTTCTTCGATAGTAACACCAGAACCTATTACTGAATTATATATTCTTCCATATACTTCTGTTCCATCACCAATAATACTCTTCTCTATAAATGTATTATCCGCAATATACTGTGGCGGAATTGTATCTGTTCTTGTATATATCTTCCAGAATTCTTCATAAAGATTAAATACTGGAATAATATCTATAAGTTCCATATTAGCTTCCCAATATGAGCTTAATGTTCCTACATCCTTCCAATAACTGTTATATTCGTATGCAAATATTCTCTTATTATTATTGAAGCAATATGGAATTACATGCTTACCAAAATCACATTCCTGCTGATCCTTAAGCTTAATAAGTGCATCCTTTAATACACTCCACTTAAATATGTAGATACCCATTGAAGCAAGATTGCTCTTAGGATTAGCTGGCTTTTCTTCAAATTCTGTTATTCTGTTGTCCGAATCTGTAACAACTATACCAAATCTGCTTGCTTCCTCAATTGGAACAGGCATAGCTGCGATTGTAATATCGGCATTATTAGCCTTGTGATAATCTAACATTATCTTATAATCCATCTTGTAAATATGGTCGCCAGATAATATAAGAACATACTCTGGATTGTACTGTTCCATATATTCAAGATTCTGGTAGATAGCATTAGCAGTTCCTGTATACCATTCACTATTGGTACTCTTCTCATATGGAGGAAGAACTGTTACACCACCTACATTACGGTCCAGATCCCAAGGAATACCTATTCCGATATGGGAATTAAGACGAAGGGGACGATACTGTGTAAGGACACCTACAGTATCAATTCCTGAGTTAATACAGTTGCTTAATGGAAAGTCTATTATTCTGTACTTACCACCAAATGCTACTGCTGGTTTCGCAACCTTAGCCGTCAGAACACCGAGTCTGCTGCCCTGTCCACCGGCTAACAGCATTGCTATCATTTCTTTTTTAATCATGCTACCACCTCTGATGTTTATTTTACTATCTTAAGTTGTATAAATTATATCATATATTTTCCATTAAGTAAAAATAATTTTGCATTTTTTTGATAATTTTTCGTACAATTTCTTAATCAGTATTTTTTATGTACTTAACAACAAAACAATTTGAAAAAAAAAGCTTTTAGGCATATAATCTTACTTGAATTAGTTTAAGAAAGGAAATTCCTATGTTTACAATTGATTTTAATACTCCAATACATGTACATTTTATCGGAATCGGCGGAATAAGCATGAGCGGTCTTGCAAAGATTCTTCTTGATCGTCATTTTACCGTATCCGGTTCTGATGCACATATATCAGATTTAACAACTGAATTACAGCAGGACGGATGTATAATCTCTTATCCACAGTCTGCTGACAATATCACAGGTGACATTGACCTTGTTGTATACACAGCCGCAATCCACCCTGATAATCCTGAACTTAAAGCTGCTGTTGATGCTGGTATCCCAACACTGACAAGAGCTGAGCTTCTCGGACAGATTATGAAGAATTACCATACCGCAGTAAATGTAGCTGGTACTCACGGTAAGACTACTACAACTTCTATGATTACTGAAATTCTTCTTGCTGCTGATGCTGACCCTACAATCTCGGTAGGAGGCATACTTAACAGCATAGGCGGTAATATAAGAGTTGGACGTTCTGACCTTTTCGTTACAGAAGCCTGCGAATACACTAACAGCTTCTTATCATTTAACCCTACTATCAATATTATACTTAATGTCAAAGCTGACCACCTTGATTTTTTCAAAGACCTTGATGATATACGTCATTCATTCAAGCTTTTTACTGAAAAGCTTCCATCTGACGGAACACTTATCATCAACTCAGACATAGACAATTATGAATATTTTTATAAGGATACTGACTGTGAAGTCATAACATTTGGTTCTGACCCTGAAAAGAGTATGTATAGTGCAGCAAATATCACTTACGACAAATATGGCTGCTGTTCATATACTCTTCTTATTAATAAAGAAGATAGTGGAACAATTGAATTATCAGTTCCTGGTCTTCACAATGTATACAATTCACTTTCAGCTGTAGCTGCAGCCTTTAAGCTTGGCATAAGCATAGACAATATCAAGGCCGGTCTTAAGCATTTCACAGGTACTAACCGAAGATTTGAAAAGAAAGGCGAATTCAACGGTGTCACCGTAATTGATGATTATGCACACCACCCTGATGAGATAACAGCTACCCTTAATTCAGCTAAGAATTATCCACATAATAAAATATGGTGCGTATTCCAGCCACATACTTATTCAAGAACCAAAGCTTTGATGCCAGAATTTGCTAAAGCATTAAGCCTTGCTGATAATATTGTGCTCGCCAAAATATATCCTGCAAGAGAAACAGATAATCTTGGCATAAGTTCTGCTGACCTTATGGAACTTATTAAAGCAGAAGGCAAAGATTGTTACTATTACGAATCTTTTGAGGACATCGAAAAATTTTTATTAAATAATTGTATCAACGGCGACCTGTTGATAACTATGGGGGCCGGAGATGTATATAAAATTGGCGAAGAACTTCTAAAATAGCCATTTTTTACACATTTTTATATTTTGTCAACAAAGTTATCCACATTATCCACATTTTTATCCCGTTATGCACGGTTTAAGAATGTGGATTTTTTTGTGAAAAATCACATTGTTAAAAATACAGCAATTTACTGACTTTTCTTAATTCTATCCACGAGTTATCCACATTATCCACATTATCCACATTGATAACCACCTGCTTTTAGCTTGCTTTTCATTTATTATCCACTATGCTATAATGAGCACAAATAAGTGGGAACAAGGAGGGTAAGTCTGCCTTTACAGACTTATTAACATAGATATATGAGTAGTTTAATTTTATCCACAGAATCAAGTGAAGGATACACATCCGTTTCTAATATTTTTATCAGCGAGTATGTTCCTGGTGCTAATGGTGAATTTGTAAAAGTTTACCTTTATCTTCTGCACCTTATGTCGTTACGAAGCAATAACATAAGCATTTCCCTGCTTGCTGATACATTTAACCAGACAGAAGCTGATATTATGAGAGCTCTGCGTTACTGGGACAGCCTTGATGTTATATCACTTTCCTTTAATGGTCCCGGCAACAGCCTGTCCAACATTGTACTTCGTGATATTAAGCACACTGGGCAAGCTGCTAATGCTATGGCTGACCCAATAGCTGCAAAAAGTGCTTCTGTTAGTAGTACTTCTTCATACCAGACTGAAACTGTGAGATCTGCCAAGCCTGATATTAAACAGACCGAGGTTATATACACAGCAGAGCCTTTAAAAGTATCCTATTCAAAGGAACAGCTTAACGGTTTTCTTGCTAATGACAACTTTTCAATGCTTCTGTTCGTTATTGAGCAGTATATGGGACGTCCACTTTCCACTAAGGAAACCAATTCCATTGTATATTTCTACGATGGATTGAAGCTTTCAACTGACCTTATTGAATATCTTTTTGAATATTGTGTAGAACACAACAAAAAAAGCATTAACTACATTGAAAAAGTCGCTCTTTCGTGGGCTTCCAAGAATATACATACAATCGCTGAGGCTAAAGAGGAGACTTCTAACCACACAGATTATGTATACCAGATTATGAAAGCATTTGGCCTATCTAACAGAGAACCTGCACAGCACGAAAAGGCTATGATTGCCAAATGGGCTGACACTTACTGCTTTGATACCGATATGATAATTGAGGCCTGCAACAGGACAATCAAAGCTATACACCAGCCAAGCTTTGAGTATGCCGACACCATACTTGCTAACTGGAAGAATTCCAATGTAAGCTCATTAGAAGATGTTAAAAAAGCTGATGCCGCATATGCCGCTGGCAACAATATAAAACCTAAACAGACAGCTTCTTCAAAGCCGGCTAACAACCGTTTTAACAATTTCCAGCAAAGAGACAAGAAGTCTGATGACTGGTACAATTCACTACTTAGCAACAATAACTAGAAAGGTTTAAACTATGCCTCTTACCAATACCCAATATGCCTCAGTTATGCGTGTATATGACGATATACGCTCACATAATCAGGCATTACAGACTGAACGCTATAACGAAGTCGTTAATAAATGTCCTGAATATAGTTTAATTGAGAATGAGATAATCACGCTTTCTATGAAAGAAGCTTCAAGGCGTATTGTTTCTGATTCATCAGACACGGATTTAGATGAATATAACTTAAAGCTCAAAAAGCTGATTGCCAGAAAAGCTGAATTACTCGCCTCAATCGGCAAACCAAAAGATTATCTTGATGATATCTATACATGTCCGGTATGCCACGATACCGGTTATGTTAATGGTTCACGTTGTTCTTGTTTTAAGAAAAAGGCTATTGACCTTATATATGAAGACTCTAACCTTAAGAACATAACTTCAAGTGAGAATTTCTCCACATTTTCATTTGAATGGTACGATAAGAAACAGGTCGATCCTGTCACAGGGCTCACACCTTACAATAATATGCACAAAGTTCTTGATGTATGCCAGTCTTTTGTACAGACCTTTGATAATAGTTTCTCTAACCTGTTATTAACAGGCGAGACCGGCGTTGGAAAGACATTTCTTGCCAACTGTATCGCTAAGGAATTGTTAGACACTTACCACAGTGTGATATACCTGACTGCAACTGAGTTCTTTAAATGCTTTGAGAACAGCGATTTCAGACGTAACCTTGATAACAGTATAGATGTTAATTACTTTCTTGAATGTGACCTGTTAATAATTGATGATCTTGGTACGGAAAGCAGCAACTCTTACACTAATTCCAAACTTTTCTATGTAATTAATGAGCGGCTGCTCCGCAATAAAAGTGTAATAATATCATCAAATTTTACAATTTCACAGATTGAAGATTTCTACTCAGAAAGAATATTCTCAAGAATAATAAGCTCATATACAATTCTAAGATTATTTGGAACTGATATACGTTACCTTAAACGAACCAAGATGCTTAAGAATTGATAATTCATATCATTAATTATATTTCAGTTGTAGAAGTCATTTTAATCATTTTAATTATGCTAAAGTAATTGACTTATAATGTAATTAAGATTATATTTAACTATGTATGTTTATTCAGTTAGTTGTAAATGCTTATTACTTCTATAACCGAATTAATATATATGCGGTAATGCAAAGCAGTCCGCATACATTCGTGGGTAATAATACCCACATCCCAATATATTTATAATCATATACAATGGAGGACAATACAATGCCACGAGACGAACGTCATACTGCAACAATTCCATACGGAACATTAGGAATAGTACCATTAAAGAGCTGTTCTAAAATGGGCGAAAAGGTTGATGATTACCTTGTACAATGGAGAGAACAAAGAGAACATGAGAATCAGTCTAATCTTGCTTTTAGCGGATACAAAAGAGACAGCTATGTTGTAAGTGCAAGCACACCTAGATTTGGTTCAGGAGAAGGTAAGGGTGTACTTAACGATTCTATACGTGGCTACGATTTATATATTATGGTTGACGTATGCAACTACAGCATTGAATATTCACTCTGTGGTTCAACTAACCATATGTCACCTGATGACCACTATGCAGACCTTAAGAGAGTAATCGCAGCTGCCGGTGGAAAGGCAAGAAGAATTAATGTTATTATGCCTTTCCTTTATGAAAGCAGACAGCACAAAAGATCAGGAAGAGAATCTCTTGACTGTGCACTTATGCTTCAGGAACTTACAGCTATGGGTGTTGAAAATATTATCACATTTGATGCGCACGACCCTAGAGTACACAATTCAATTCCTCTTAAAGGATTTGAATCAGTATCTTGTACTTATCAGTTCATCAAGTATCTTTTACTTGGTGTTGACGACCTTCACATCGATAGCGAACATATGATGGTTATCAGCCCTGATGAGGGTGGTATGGGACGTGCTGTATACTTTGCCAATGTACTTGGTCTTGATATGGGTATGTTCTATAAGAGAAGAGATTATACTAAGATTGTCAACGGACGTAATCCTATCGTTGCACACGAATTCCTTGGTACTAATGTAGAAGGCAAGGACGTTATTATTATTGACGATATGATTTCATCTGGTGAAAGTATGATTGATGTTGCTTCTGAGTTAAAGAAGAGAGGTGCAAGCAGAGTATTCTGTGCTACTACATTCGGTCTTTTCACTAATGGTTTCGATAAGTTTGATGAAGCTTACGAAAAGGGTATTATTGATAAGATTCTTACTACTAATCTTGTATACCAGCCAGATGAACTTCTTTCTAAGCCTTGGTATATCAATGTAGATATGAGCAAGTATATGGCTCTCCTTATCGATACACTTAACCACGACTCTTCAATCAGCGACCTTCTTAATCCTGTTGACAGAATACAGAAGAGAGTTAAAGAATATAATGAAAGATATACAAAATAATTATTAAACAAATGAGATATGGAACTGTTTCACTGAATATCAGTGTGCAGTTCCTTTTTTAATTTTATACATTTTTAGTTAATTAGAATACTCAATAATGGCTGATAGTACAAATATTATTAAAGTAAAATAAAGGTATAGGATAAATAAAGCAACACATATAAAATACATATAAAAACGGTTACTATATTATCTCTATGTAATATAGTAACCGTTACTTTAAGTTATTCAATTGTTCTTCCTCCAAATCATTACTTTACTTAATTATCTATTCTACAATGAATATAATTATCAATAATGCTTGGTATGTGTTATATTTCCATTGGATTATACCTGCCTTTCTCAATTCCTTATAATCTATATTAACATTCTTAATGAATGGTATCGATATATTCTATGTATTAATATATTGTCTGCTGAACTTGTCTTCTTTAATATAATTAATATATGTTGTTATATCGATTTATTAATATGTTTAAGGTCTTGTTTGTTTGTAATTGTATATTAACACTCACTTATGATTTTGTCAACTCTTTTTTTGATTATTTTTAATTTATTTTTAAATTATATTTTACTTTCTGCGTGTCGCATTAAATTATTTGAATTGTTTGCAAATTAATTATTATTGTATACACGTTTGCAAATAATAAGCCTGTTATCCCGACCTCTGTGTAATCCGGATAATAGGCTTGTAACTATGCCCGATGACACTATAATATGACTACTTCGTAGTCACTTAGAAGTTTCTTCGAAACTTCTGATGCGTTAAAGAACAACACAAAGCTTATGTTATAATAAAAATCCCAGCTCATACTCACATGGGTTGTATGAACCGGGATTTATACTTGTTTTGATTATTCTATCTGATATACACCAGCCATATGCTATACATTATTATTACGCTTCTTCTTATGAAATAACTAAAAGATATCTTAGTATTATACAAGATGATAAAGACTCGGTGTTTCTGAGTGTGAATTTATAACATATCTATCATTACCTAAATATAAATTTTATTAGTATTCGCTATAAAGTATTATTATTATATGATGATATAAATAATGTAATTGAGTAGAACAAATATTCAAAGGATGCAACATTTTAAGATAAATTGTTGCATCCTTTTGAATTTTTATACTTATATTTTAACAAAAAAACAGAGCGGTACATAATGCACCACTCTGTCCGAAATATTATGAAAATAAGAAAATTAAACTGACAATATTAGAAATCTACTTCTGTATCATAGTAGCAGCACTTAAGGAGCTTCTCCATCTCTTCCTGACTTGGCTGACGTGGGTTAGAACCTGTACAAGCATCACTGATTGCATTAGCTGCTACTTCTGGGAGCTTAGCAAGGAATTCATCTTCTGGAACAATTCCCTGTTCTGCTGGAAGACCACCTTCGCCATAGTTCTTAATGCACTGTGGAATATTAAGCTCATCATTCATCTTACGAAGCATTGCGATTAAGTTATCAATCTTAGCTTCTGTTGTATCACCGCCTAATCCTAAGAAGTCAGCTATGTATGCATAACGCTTAGCTGCTGTCTCATCCTTAGAATTGTACTTGATAACCTTTGGAAGATACATAGCATTAGCTGCACCGTGGATAATATGTCCGCCTTCAAACGCTGCACCAGTCTTATGTGCCATTGAATGAACGATACCAAGTAATGCGTTAGAGAATGCCATACCTGCAAGACACTGTGCATTGTGCATTGCATCTCTCTTTTCCATATCTTCGTTATATGAACCAACAAGATCGTCCTTAATCATCTTCATAGCATGAAGTGCAAGTGCATCTGTATAATCGCAGTTAGCTGTAGATACATATGCCTCAATGGCGTGTGTCATAGCATCCATACCTGTATGTGCTACAAGCTTCTTAGGCATTGTCTCTGCAAGCTCTGGATCAACAATAGCTACATCTGGTGTAATCTCAAAGTCAGCTAATGGATATTTAATACCTTTCTCATAATCTGTTATAACTGAGAATGCTGTAACTTCTGTAGCTGTACCTGATGTAGATGAGACTGCACAGAAATGAGCTTTCGTACGAAGCTTTGGTAAGCCGAATACCTTGCACATATCCTCAAATGTTGTATCTGGATATTCATATTTAATCCACATAGCCTTGGCTGCATCGATAGGAGAACCACCACCAATAGCTACTATCCAGTCTGGCTGATATTCTTCCATAACCTTTGCACCCTTCATAACTGTATCAACTGAAGGGTCTGATTCGATACCCTCGAATAACTTAACTTCCATTCCAGCTTCCTTAAGATAATCTTCTGCTCTCTGAAGAAATCCGAAACGCTTCATTGAGCCACCACCAACACAGATGATAGCCTTCTTTCCTTTAAGAGTCTTAAGTGCTTCAAGAGCTCCTTTACCATGATATAAATCTCTTGGTAATGTAAAACGTACCATAACCCAATACCTCCTATAAACAAAAATATTAATAAGTGATTCGAATGGATTGTTAATTCTCTAACAATCTTTATATCAATAGTATATACCCTTGTCTTTATTATTTCAAGTAAATATATGATAATTTATTGTATTTTATATGTATTTTGTGTACTTTTAACTATTACATTACATTATTCCCGTTATTCTTATTTAATAACTGAATATTCACACAAGCCTACTTATAAATGGCTTAAGGTCCTTTTAATTCCCAACAGTTCAAATTAATTAAATATCATTTTCCTTTAATGCTTTTGTTACAGCAACACCTATCGCCCTTCCAAGCAATGGTGGTACAGCATTGCCTATCTGTACCAGCTGCCATTTTTTAGATCCTTTAAATATAAAATCATCGGGGAAAGACTGCAACGCGGCAAGTTCTCTCGGCGTCAGCACTCTTGGAAGCTTAGGATGAAGATTAACCCCGCCATGGTTCTCCTTAACTGTACATGATGGTTTATCCCATGGAGATTTCTTCCACGCATCAGAATAATTGCCATATAAGCTCATACCTTCTGGTACATTCATAATACGCTTTTTCATATCCTCAGTATGCCTGCTGAAAATATGATTTATTGATTTATTCTCTGGCATATCCATAAATCTTTGTATTTCTTCACCAAGTGTTTTGTATTCCTCCATAAAAGGTTTTGGATGGTAATTAGTTCCTCCAATTCTGTTACCTATAAATATAACTCTCCGCCTTGTCTGTGCCACACCATAATCAGCACTATTAAGCACAGTAACATTAATTTCATAGCCTATTTCTCTATAGTCTGAAATTATCTTTTCTTCTATTTTGCCGTTCAGCATAGACCTAAGACCTTCAACATTTTCCATTACAATATATTCAGGCTTTATATGATCAACTATTTTTAACATTTCTAAATAAAGGCTGTTTCTTTCATCTGTTACAACCCTGTTTCCAGCAAGACTGAATCCCTGGCATGGGAAACCGCCTGCCAATAAATGAATATGTCTGTCACCAATACTCTCATATAAAGCTTTCTTTGCTTCTTCGGTTCTGATATCCCTTGCTTCAACATCCTCTTTATAATTCTTCTGCCCTACAAAATTATACTTATATGTTTCAACAGCTTCTGGCATTATTTCAATTGATGCAACCGGAGTAAATCCTGCCATAGTCAGTCCACAGCTTAATCCACCTGCTCCTGAGAATAAATCAACAAAATTATATCCATTTCTTAACTCATTATGCTTCCAGCCATCATACTCTTCTTTAGTACATTCATCTTTGACATCAATCCAGTTCACAACATCGTTATATGCTGTAGCTGTATTGCTTCCCATAATTGCAAATGTATCCTTATCATTAGCCTCTTCACAATCCCCTGACTGTATCCATCTGTCATAATCATCTAGCAATATTCTCCACTTATTCTGAATTCTTGAAGCCTTTAATTTCTTTGCAGCTATATGCCTTCTAATTGTCTTCTGGCTCTTTCCTGTCTTTAAAGCTATATCCTGAATCGTATAATATTCTGACATTATAGTATCTCCTCTGAACATTAGTTTGTCCACTTCACATGTATTTATATCTAGTTTACATAATACAATAATCTTTGTCAATTTTTTTCGCTTATTTTTTTATTAATCTAAGCAGATTAGGCATATTAAATCTGAACTTGTAACAATTTCGATTCTTATGTACCTGAAATTCTCCAACTGACATTCCATTATATTTTACAGTATTACTTTCATTCCATTCATCAACCGTTTGCTTTGTAAATGTAAATTTATCAAACTCCCATTCAAAGTCCGTAATATCGTCCTTAGATATAGCTAAATAATCAAAAGCATCCTTTACTTCATATATCCACAATAACCAGTCAGAATCAAAAAGATTTTCAACATATATAGGCATGATCTTATCAACCTGTGTCAAGACCATTTTCTTAAAGGCTTCCCTGGTAACTTCTGTTATTCCTTCTTTAAGAAACTCCTTAAAATATAAAAGACAGGTCTTAGATCCCGGTTGTCCTACTTCCGGAGGACACACCATTTTACCTTTATTAGTTTTTAATGATAAAGTCTGGTTACCTTTTAACACAAAATCATACGAACACTTGCTTTGTCCTCCACGTTCACCTACTGTTGAACCACTGTGTTCTATTGCAGCTGGCAGTTCTTCAAATGCCTTCTTTACTACAGGCATTAATTTTTCAACATACGATTTCATAACTCGTTTTTGGAAACTCTCCGGCTTTTTCAAATTAAAATAGTCACAAACAGCACCCTCAGCAGACATTCCCAATGTTTCATTAGTTTCTTTTACTATCCTGAACCATTCCGGAATACTGGATATAATAAATCTGAACTTAAATGTTCTTCCTTTATGTGTCTGTATCTCTGCTATAGACTTGTTATGATATTTCAATGTCGTACTTTCTGTCCAATTAGACAAATCTCTCGTAAATCGAAATTCATCTCTTGTAAATGAATACTCAGCCAGCTCCTCACTTTTTATCAACTGCACATCATATATATTCTTTCTTGAAAACAACACCGTATAATCAGACTGGAATAAATTATCAATAAATACAGGCAAAATTTCATGTATATGCTCATAAATAAGCACTCTGACATCCTCCTGACTATTAATCTGACTGCCATATATATCTGCAAAATATTCATTGAGTATACCAAAACCAGCCTGTCCAACTGTTCTTGGAGCGACTTTATCACTGTTCTTTGTCGTTCTGATAGAAAGGGTCTTGCCATTATCCAGCATAAAATTATGTGGTGAAGTTGTCTGTCTTCCTTTAGTCAATTCCTGTGTATATGTAAGCAGACTTATAGGAACTGCGTTAACTTTCTCAAAAATAACAGGTATAACCTTCTCTAATTCAGAATCATACTCGCTGTTATAATTAGCATTAAACTGTGCTTCTGCCTGCTTATTAATATCTAAATTATATTTTTCACAAATTTTCTTTTGTAAGCTCAGACCATAATCTGCATTATTCATCATTTTCTTCCTCATATTTATTAAATGTTATTTCATCATCAATTCTATATGTATATATGTCTATTTCTTTAAACCCATAAATTTCAGGCAGACTCTTTATTGCAGATTTTATATCTTTATCTTTCAGTCCTTTATTAACAGTTCTTGATTTTTCTCCACATATAATCACAGGTCTTACAATATTCTTTCCATTTATTACTGATTCAGCAACCCATTTAGAATACTTTAAACATCTGTTTATGTGATCAAGGTCAATCACATCACGTTTAAGTTCTATTACATCGATACTGTTTATAACCACACCGTCTACACTTTCCATTACCATATAATCTATTTCAGACCTTTCAAGTCCATATGGCAGATAATTGGCATACCACATAACATCTTCCCGTACTATATCAAGTTCAGCCAATTTATCGTTTCTTCTATCCCTGAACAATTGATTTAATATACACTCAATTGTCTTTTCGTATCTTGCACAATTGCCTCTTTGGACTCTTAGTGGCTCATACTCGTAATCATACAGACTGTCAGGAACTTTTAGATTATTCTCATTGTTATAATCTAAAGTGATTTCGTCTTCAACTTCAATCACGTCATATTCTCTTATAAATTCATACCGGGAATCATTGGCATCTATCAGAGATTGTATTAAAAACTGCATTTCCTCTGGTGTAACCGGACTTGACCCTCTTGGTTTACCTGCTACTTTCTTTCCGATAATATTCCACAATTTATTTTTCATATATGGATTATTAATTACATCATATTCATTAATCGGTCTTTCAAATACATATGCTTCGCTAATTTTTATATGAAATATAGCATTTACTCCAACATCTTTTCTGTAAAATGGTAAAGAAACAGCCCTGTACACTCCATAAATATTTTTTGTACCTACCTCCCATAAGAAAATATAATCACCTATCTCTACCTGCATTAAATCACTTATAATGTCAGTTAACGTTTCATACCATCCCGATTTGCCTTTGGGTTCTGGAACAAGCACTGACACTTCCATTGAATCCAGTGTATTTATAATAGTATCTTTATTTACAACGAATAATCTTGCTTTCATTTACATCACACCTTTTTATTTTATTGTATCATAATTCCACAACACACAACACAAAAAATAAAAAGGACGCTCCCGACATTCTCCATTAAGAGAAACATCTGAAACGTCCTATATGTTATTATTATCTAACCATTAACACCTAATCCCATTAAACATTAAACATTAAGCATTAACAACTTCTTTAACAGTCTTAACAACATTATCTACTGTAAATCCAAAATGCTCAAACAATGTAGCTGCTGGACCTGAAGCGCCAAAGCCTTCCATAGCGATAACCTTGCCGTCAAGACCTACATACTTGTACCAGCCAAAGTCTGAAAGTGCTTCTACTGCAACTCTCTTTCTAACAGCATTTGGAAGTACACTTTCCTTATATTCTGCTGACTGCTTATCGAAAAGCTCCATACTTGGCATACTTACAACTCTTACATCAATGCCTGATTTCTTAAGTTCTTCCTTGGCATTAACCGCAAGGCTTACTTCTGAACCGCTTGCTATGATAATAGCATCTGGAACTGCCTTTTCTGACTCAGCAATTACATAGCCACCCTTAAGTGCATCCTTTGATGAGCCCTCCATCTGTGGAAGATTCTGTCTTGTAAGCACAAGTCCTGTTGGACCACATTCATTCTCTACTGCATACATCCAGGCTGCTGCTGTTTCTGTTCTGTCACAAGGTCTGAATACTGTGAAATCAGGAAGTGAACGGAATGCAGCAAGCTGTTCAATTGGTTCATGTGTTGGTCCATCTTCTCCGACACCAATGCTGTCGTGTGTGAATACATAAGTAAGTGGAAGCTTCATAAGTGCTGAAAGTCTTGCCATTGGCTTAACGTAGTCACTGAACACGAAGAATGTTGCAACAAATGCTTTTAAACCGCCGTGAAGTGCAAGTCCATTACCGATTGCCGCCATAGCCTGCTCTCTTACACCAAAATGAAGATTAGTTCCAGCATAATTATCCTTAGAGAAATCACCGGCATCCTTCATATTAGTCTTATTAGATGGTGCAAGATCTGCTGACCCACCTATTAAGTTAGGCATTGCCTTTTTAATCATATTAAGAATAGTTCCGCTTGTGCTTCTTGTAGCTTCTGGCTTATCACCTTTTGCCCAGTATTCATCAGAATTGAATAAATCGGACATATCATATCCATCAAAGTAATTATCCCATAATTCTTTCATTTCTGGATACTTCTCCACATATGCAGCAAAAAGTTCATTCCATTTATCCTCTGCCTTTGCCATATTATCAGCAAGTTCCTTGTAATGGTCATATACTTCCTTAGGAACTTCAAAATCACCCTTGCAAGGCCAGTTAATATTTTCCTTAAGAGCAGCCACATTATCAACACCAAGAGGTTCTCCGTGTGCACTTGCCTTGCCCTGCTTAGCTGGACAGCCATAACCAATAAGTGTATTAACCTTAATAAGTGATGGTCTTGTCTTATCAGCCTTAGCTTCCTCTATTGCCTTGCCGATTGCTTCAAGGTCGTTGCCGTCCTCAACTTCTATTGTCTGGAAACCAAATGCCTTAAATCTTGTAACTACATCTTCTGTAAATGCTATATCTGTGCTTCCCTCAATAGATATATTGTTTGAATCATAGAATACAATAAGCTTTGAAAGTCCTAGTGTACCAGCAAGTGAGAAACACTCTGATGAAATACCTTCCATCATACATCCATCTCCACCAAGTACATAAGTATAATGGTCTACAACCGGAAAGCCTTCCTTGTTAAATACTGATGAAAGATGTGCCTCTGCCATTGCCATACCAACTGCCATTGCCATACCCTGTCCTAATGGGCCTGTTGTAGCCTCAACACCTACAGTATGTCCATATTCTGGATGACCCGGTGTGAGTGAACCAAACTGTCTGAAATTCTTAACTTCTTCAAGTGAAAGATTCCCTATTCCAAATAAATGGAATAATGAATAAAGAAGCATTGAGCCGTGTCCACCTGATAACACAAATCTATCTCTGTTAACCCAGTCTGGATTGTGTGGATTATAATTCAGATGTTTTGCAAATAATTCATAAGCAACAGGTGCTGTTCCAAGTGGTAATCCAGGATGTCCTGAATTAGCTTTCTGTATCGCATCAGCGGATAAAACCCTGATTGCGTTTACTGACATTTCTTCAATATTCATAAGTATCCTCCATTCTTGTGCATATGCACACTATAAGTTATATTTTATTATCAATCTTTAAAATCTGCTTCTGTAAGGAATATAACATCTCCTCGTTCACTACGCTTCTTCTTAAGTCCGCCAAAGAACTTTCTTGATGCTCTCTTTTCAGAGTTGGCAATTGCCCTGTTGATAATCTCTTTAATATCATCAAGCTTGATATTATCATTAACACTATGAAGCTTGTCAATCTTTAAATACAGTTCAAGAAGTGCATCATCATCAACCTCATACTGTCTCTTTCTTGCAAAACGCTTTGCCATATCAACAAGTTCATTAACTGTGTACTGCTTTAATGTAATTCTATGGTTAAATGTCTTTACCATATCCGGATTAAAGTTCACAAGCACATTCATCTCTGCATCTGAATCTTCAAATATAACAACCATTCTATCTGTATCTTCGTTAAGACAGGATATAATCTCATTAATCCTCTTAGGCTGTATTGTGCCTGCACCTTCAACGATAAGAGCTGTACCCTTAAGCTTGCCCATAGCTTTGGTTATGCCTCTCTGGTTAATACTCTCGCCAGATGTCTTGGCAATCTTCTTTGGTCTGTCAGGATATACATAATTAATAGCTCTTACAATTGTTCTGGCAAGATCTGTCTTATCAGAGCTTGAATTACCTGATATAAGAATGTTACCACACGAAGAATTAGTCATAGCCATCTCTTCATCAAGTGACTCGAATAAATCTACAAGCTGCTCCTCAAGTCCAGGCATCTCTCTGTATTTTTTAAATATCTTAGCAAGCTCCCCGGATAATTTCTTATCATTATGCCAAGCCCTGTCATTGTCATCTTCATTATTCATTGAAGATACATTGAACTTCAGATTCATACCCGGCGTAACGAAATCTGTAGCCGCAATCTCTGGCTCAGCGGCTCTGCTGTACTCCGCTTCTGAATCATTAACGTTGTTATAATTGTTAAGAACCTCATCTGTTACTGGCTCAAAATGTGTTGTGTTAAGAGTGAGTTCTTCATTCTCAGGTTCAGCGGCTTTTTCATTAACAGTATCTGATACTTCTGGTCTTTGCCATTCGCTGTCGTCCTGTGTCTGTTCACTATTATTGGCAATTACATTACCACTCACCGCTTCAACATTATTGGCAACTGTATTACCACACACCGCTTCACCGTTATTAACAACTGCACTACCGCTCACTGCTTCGCTATTATTAACATCTTCTGCCACTTTTAAAGCTTCTCTGGCTTTCTCAAGCTCCTGTGTCATTGTCTGATCTAATATAAACGAAGCCTTTCCTGTTCTCATAGCCAGATCTCTCTTAGCCGCACCAAGTAAAACCTCTGCATCAGCTAATCTCTTAGCCTCTCTCTCACTGAATTCTGTTCCCTTTCTTAAAGCCTCTTCTTTCTTCATGGCAACAATCTTCTCGTAAGCTTCACTCTTCTCATCTTTCTCATCAAGCATACGCTCTAACTCAACCTTAGAGAACTCTCTTGTATCCTGCTTGCCATACTTTTCTTCTCTTACAGTTTCCATCCAGTCAGCTATGCTTAACTGTCCTTCAATCTGCTCATCTTCTATGTTCTCTGCTTCATCATCTGCGTAAACAGTATTAGCATTTCCTGCATTACTATCTGCTGTACCATCAATTCTTGACTCACTTGTCTTTGCCGGACTCTCATTCAATGCTTCGGACATTCCTGTCTTTCTTTCAAATGGAGGCTTAAATGACTCCTCATCACTAAATATATCATTAATATTCTTAGCAAGTTCTTCCTGAATATTATGAGTATCATAAAGGTTATAATTAGGTACTTTAACCTCTATGTCCATAGCATCAGCTTTCTCATCAATACGCTTTCTTGCCGCCTCCCGTGCTTCTTCTTCGTCTTCCTTGGTAATCTTATCACAGCTGTTCTCAATATTTCTTTTTGCGTTCTCGATAAGCTCCTTTAATGACATAGAAGCCTTGCTGACATTCTCATTAAGCTTCTTATCTGCATTCTCATCTAATATTCTGTTGTCCTGCTCTTTTTCAAGCTTTGCAACACTCTCATCTGCAGAATTCCCTTCTGCTTCCTGTCTTCTAAGAGCATTTACAATTGACTCTTTTAATGCACTGCTCTGGTCATTCTGGACAAGATCCATTGATAAACCAGATGTATCTTTTACACCAGCTACGTCTGAACTTCCCGCCACATTAACATTTCCTGTTAAACGGTCATTTCCTGCATAATCATTATTCCCCGCTGGCTGTTCACCTGCAACAGCTTCAGAGTTAAATCTTAAAGCTTTATCAGTCACATTAGAATACCTGCTGTCTGAAGCCTTGTTAGAAAGTGCTGCTTTGTCTGAATCAGCTTTATCATCTTCATCAAGCAGATCGCCGACTTCGTCCTTTTTAAGACGTGCAAGCTCTTTCTGCTCCATAAATAATCTTTCTTTGTTAGCTTCTTCGTCAGACTTTCTTGCGTTAATCTCACTTAAAATCTTCTTCTGTGTGTTAGTCATAGTAACACCCAGCTTTTCCTTAAGCTTTACAGCTTTCTCTACATATATGCCATCCTGAAACCATAATACAAGGTTATCACAGGTCTTAGAACAATCTTCTTTTCTTCCTGTCTTGTAATATAATTCGGCAAGCTCATACATATATTTCTCGTCAATCTCAGCTTCCTTATACTTTTCAAGTATATCAACAAGCTCAGTATCAGGTGCATCCTGTGCCCTTCTTAAGTCGTAATATAAGATATACTTATTAACATCGTGTGCTGATAATTTGGCGTATTCCCTGTATAATTCTTCAGCATTTTCAAAATCGTCAACTTTGATAAAGAATTCTGTGAGCTTATATATAAGCTTTCTGCCTCCAAGGTTACGGTTGTATGCAAGAATTGCCATATCTCTTGCTTCTTCGTAGTCTCCTGCCGCTTCCTGTACATTAATTATCGTTGCAAGCGTAGACCAGTCTTTTACTTTATTCCAGTTCATCTGCTTTGCAATCTCTGCTGCCTGCTTATATTCTTTCTTAGCTGCAAGCTTCTTTATCTGTTCCAACTTTATATTAAACTCATATTTATCCACGTTAAAGACCTCCATTATGTCAATGAATCGACCCTCAAATTCCAATAATACGGCATATTAATGCCAATTTAAACATTCCGTATAATTTTATCACAGTAAAGTATCCTTGTAAACCTGCTATATGAAATCAAAGCTTGCCTGTTCGTAGTCCATTCTTGTGTATTCCAATTCAGTCTCTTTAACATTACTATAATAGTCAACAACAACTGTCTGCTGTCTTTTGTCTGCCATCTTCTGCCCAAGTATATAATTAACATCAAACCTTGAGGTAATCGCCGGTGTTGCACCTCTTGCAGGAACAATGAGCTGTACATGGTTTACTGCAAGCAGTTTAAAGATCGGCTCCCATATATATATATCCTTTGCCGCACCAAATGGATTATCTATAAATATAGTCTTACCCAAAGGCTGTCCATCTGATACTGTGTTCATATTGGAAATATAATTAATAATAGCTATAAGGAACTGTATATATATCCCCTGCGACTGTCCTGTTGAACCTACAGCTTCCTCATATCTTAAATATCTGCTCTGGTCTTTTATTCTCTCTCTCTTGTAAAGATTAATTCTTACTGAATTCATATCCGTTACAATTACTGAGAAAAGACGTTTCCATGAAAGCCTGCTTCTTATATATCTGAAACGTTCTTCCTGCTCCTTAAAGCTTTCTGCTGCAACAATTGTCTCATCAATGTAAGCTGACATTCTGTCCTTATACATTTCTTCCCTAACATAAGGAATATGAAGCCCGATTATTGCAATATCTTCATTGTCCATTCTGATGTGCGAAAGCTTTGGAAGTCTTTCAAGCTCAGTCTTTATATTACAGCAGGTCTGTATACATCTGTTCTCAAAGTTATCCTTGATACGTTCCATATCCTCTATTCCCTTGTGAACACGCTCTTTCTCAAGTTCAATAAATGAATTCGTATCCTCTATTGATTTAACAAGCTGTTCTGTCTTTGCGGCATTAACAGGAAGCTCAACCGATACATTAACCTCAACGGCAAGTTCAGCACCATTATAGTTCTTAAGTTCATCTATTAGCTTTGTTTTATATTTGTTGAACTCATCAGCTTTCTTGTATTCAAGCTTTAATATAGATGAATACTCTTTTGCTGTCTGCTCGTATTCTTTGGCAACACTTTCAAAATCTTTAATCTCAATGTCCGATTCTGATAATTCTGCATAATTCTCAATATCAATTCCTGCATTATATGTTATTCTTTCAAGGTCTTTTCTTATAAGCTGTATCTCTTTGAGTTCATCTGACATATGCTTTCTTAACTGTGCATACTTTTCTATATTCTTCTCTAATTCTGCTACTGCCACAGACATATCATCTGCGAACTTTTCAGGATTGTCACACTCAAATTCTTCATATCTTCCATATTTTTCTTCAATCTGGCTCTTAGCGTGTGCAATACTTCCCTCAAGTCTGTTAAGAAGTGCTTCTTTAGCTTCTGTCTCCCTGCTTCCTGCATCATATTCTTTCTGATACTCGTGCAGTTCATTATTAAGCCCTATAAGCTTTGTCCTGTCACTTACAGATATTGTTCCAGTCTCATACATTCCCTTAAGTTCTTCTAATGTATGACCTCTGTACTCAATAGCTTCAATACATTTATCAACAGAAGCTTTCAAGTGCTTTCTAAGATTTTCCTTATCAGAAACATCTGAATTCTTATTAGATAAAATGTCTTTAAGACCTGTTATCTTAGCGGTAAGTTCGTCAGGGTTAATCTTATCCGCTTCATCATTATTATAATCAATGCTCTCATTGTAAAAATGCGACACTGTATTTTCCCAGACACTTACAAGCTCTGAATACTGATTATCAACATTAGTCTTATACTCATCTGCCTTAATATAGTCTTCTCTTATTTTATCAAGATAATCTGCACATTCTATAATCTGTGCTTCGGCAGCCTTAAGCTTTTCAGTAAGCTGTTTTAATGTCACATATCCCGCCGTTACCCTCTCATTTACAACTGCAATTTCTTCATATCTGCTTATGTTTAATTCAACAGACTTCTTGGACTTTCTGACATTTTCAAGTTCTGCCATATCCTGTGACTTCTTATCATTATATTGTCCAAGCTCTGCTCTGTATGTAGCGATATTCTCTTTGATGTCATTTTTTCTCTTAAGCAGCTCCTCAGGTGCATCAAGCTTTTCCGCTGATGTATCACCGGCATTAACCGAAAGCACATAATCTTCAAGAACTGTCTGCTTTCTGCTATTAAGCTTTGTTATGGTATCGTTAAGATTATCAAGTTCTTCCCTTAAAATGCGTACCTTTACATCACGTCTTCTATCGTCTGTAAGATAGCTTATGTCATTAACTGCAAATATAACTTTATCGCTGTTTATATTAACGTTTTCATCTTTAAATACCTCTGAGCTTATTACAGGATATACAGCACTATCCTGTGTTTCAGTTTCCAGTCCAGCTTCCTTTAACCTGTCAAAACCACTGTCAATTACAAAGCTGTACTGGATAAATGGTATTCTTTTAACAATATCTTTTCTCTGCTGTTCGCTTGCATTTTCAAGATACTTATAACCTTCTGTTACAGCTTCACCGCACACTGATTTAAGATATTCCCTGAACTTATTGTAAGAAGGATTGTCTATATAATAAGAACCTGCACTTACTGCTTCTATAAGTTTTCCAAGCTTAACTGCCTTCTGGCTGTCTTCATTATATTTGTCATTCATTCTTAAGAATTCTTTGAAAATGCCTTCTTTTAATCTGTCAGCTCCTGCAATTCCATATATTCTCTGCAAATCCTTAAGCTTGCTCTCATTCTCCTGCCTGCTTATAATCTGTGATTGAAGTTGGTCAATTCTTTCATCTAACATCGCAATATTAGACTCAGCAATATTAATCTTTTCCTCTGTCTTGTATACCGACTTGGTTGTTTCTTTAATGCTTTCCTCTAAAAGAGCCTCCTCCTTAAGAATACCATTATGCTGTACCCTTAATTCTTCTATCTTGGATATAATATCATCAACAATCAGTATTCCATAAGCATCAGCAAGCCTTTTAAGCTCTTTCTCGTCCTTTTCAATATGCAGTTTTACAGTACTCTCCTGCCCATGTATAACAGCACAGTTATTCTTTGCTTCCTGATGTTTATCGTCTGCCTTTTTAAGTTCATCTCTTAAATTCTTCTCATCTATAGCCGCTTTAGCTGTCTTATCCGAAAGTTCTTTTTCTGCCTTGTCATAATACTGCTTATATATAGCTGAAAGCCTGTTTAATTCTGCCGCTATGTCCTCGTCCTCTATCATACGGCTGTCAATTTCAGTATTAACTTTAACAAGCTCTCTCTTATAATTGATATAGTCACAGTAATTATTAGCCGCCTCTAAAAGCATAAGCTTTTCCCTTGCAGTCTTTATCTGATTCTCTTTCTTATTTCTATCTGAAAGTGCTTCCTTAACAAGCTTATCAAGCTCACTTAATGACTTCTTTTCCTTTAATACATCAGCCACTGCAATCTTGTATTTCTTATCAGAAAGTTCATTATAAAGTTCCTGCTCTTTTTCATTATGTCCTGAAAGCTCTGATTCTTTCCTGCCCTGAGCATTAATCACTGATAAGAGCATATTGGCAAGCCTGTTCTCAATATCTCTTTTATTGGAATAGAATTCCTTATATGTGGCGATATAATCTTTAAAATATGTTAAAGCTTCTATCTGGTTATCATAATCATTAATCTGACTGTTCTTCTTGGAAAGTTCTATAAGCTTATCCTTAATATCAAGCAATGTCTTTGCCATCATAGAATCATCACTATCAACTGAAAGCCTGTTATTGTAAGACTTCTGTATAATCTCCTCTATAAGAAGATCCTCAACAACCTTTCTGCTTGTCCTGTAATTAGTCTCAAAATAAGTTCTTACATGCCCCTCTGTCTTATTGATACCTCTTACTATCTCCCATGCACTTTCATATATTCCGTAACGTGATATAAAGCTCTGATAGTCACCTTTTCTGTCAAAAATGTATACTTTAATGTTATAATCTGACTTCTCCGCTTCTCTTAAATATGCCTTTAAGCCATTATAAGTAACCCTCTCACCATTAACAGCAAGCGGCAGGTTCTTTATGTCATTTTCCCCGAACTTTCTATAGAAAATACAGTAATTGAAATATTCTACACTTGTATTATCAGATGATGAAGCCTGTGCCTGTGTTAATGTATCTGTACCGTCAGGAACATTTTCTTCATCCTTCGCATCTCTTGCCTTTCTTGCACAAAAACCTGTTGTCATATATCTGAAACCATCTTTAACTGCATTATTATCAAGCTTCCACTCAACAAGCGAGTGTATGCAGGTGTTTCCACTTCCTTTTCTGAAAAGCTTCTCTATAGGCTGTTTCTCATCAAGTGTGCAATTAGGAATCATATTCTGCATAAGAAGAAGCATTAAAAGACTCTTTCCACCACCATTAGCAAGGTCATATATTGTATTTTTGCAATTAAAACGCATTAGAAAATCGTCATAGAACTGCGTTCCAAAATTATATTTAACATTATTAACTCTTATTCTATTAATCTGTGGCATATCTACCTCTTTCCTGCACTACATAGTACATTCTTAAGCTGTTAAATCAAAGACTGCATAATCTCTGCCATACGTCCCTTGTATTCATCAAAATAATTCTCGATAAGTGCTTTAAATCTGTCTGTTGGATAATATCTTGACTGTGCTTCCATTAAAAGCCCCTGTGACACACAGAAGTTAAGTACCATTTTCACAAAACCTGTCTTAGAGTTTCTTGCAGCTCTTACATCTGCCGTATCTTCAACTGTTATGACCGGAAGCTCGTCCCAGCTTAAAGCTATCTGTTTAAAGCTGTTCTCCTCTATGTCATCAATAATCATTCCCAACTTCTTATCAATAATTGCTGACACCGAATAATCAACATTTTTAACAATATCCTCAACCTTTACGAACTCCACATAAGTCGTATTAGATGATGCCGTATAGAATTCTGTTATAATATTGTATATAACAAAATATGCCATATATAAATCTTTATTCACCTTAATGCCAAGTTCTTTACGCAGTTCTTCATTCGTATAGCCAAACACCCTGTTGTTCTCTCCTGCACTGACATATAGTCCATTATTATACTCATATATTGAAAGGTTAAGCTTCTTAAGTGACATATGTACTATGTCATAGATTTCTGCATTGTTGTTATATTCCTGATATAAAGAACTATTGTCACCACGCTCAGTAAGTTCTTCACCTGTTATAAGCTTCGATACTATATCCAATGCTTTTTCAAGATTTCTATTTTCCATCGTCTGCCTCTTTTCTGAATGTAATATTCATTACCTGCACATTGGTGTAATCTATTATTTCATCTGTTCCCTTTTCCATAATTATATGTACAGGCTCACTTCCTTCAAAACCCTCCTTTAATATGTCATCAAGAAATGTTTCTGACTGCATATTATCTCCACCGATAACATAGCTGTCCTTCTGGCACAGATTAACAAAGAAAGAATAATAATCAGCATTATTAAGAATCCCCTCTCCATAAGCCTCTGACATTATATTATTGAATTCTCCAAGTGTTAAAATGTCCGATTTATTCAAACATTTCCTGTTAATACACTCCTTAAGATTGTTCATTATAAAGATGTAATTATGTCTAATTCTTTCGTCTTCTATTTCATCTTCATATACTATATCTTCTGGTGTGTCCTCTGTTACATATTCCTTCTTATCATATCTTGCCGGCTTTACAAGAAGTGCTTCATCTATTGTCTTTATGTCAAATGTCTTCTTTATATTAAGCTTTAACAGCGGCTCTATTATAAATGCCAACAATGAAGCATCATCTGTCCTAATCATATCTGAGAGTGTAGCTGTGAAATCCATATGTGGACGAAGCCTTGAAAGCTTTGCTTTCTTTACTGCCTCATCTGTCTTATTCTGCATATCAGTACAGTCACGAAGAAGTTCCGCGTGCTTGTTCATTGCTATTTTAAGCTGGTCCTCAAGATAATGGATTTCTTTTAATGTCCTGTAATAGCTTTCTGTCGCTGATGAATTACTCTCAAGCCTTTCTATTGCCTTGTCAATAAGTTCCTTGTTCTTCTTAAAAAGCTTCTCCTCATCAACGAACCATTTCATTCCTGTATTGACAAAATCCTCATAATGTTCAAGTCCTGTCTTTACATCTTTGGAAAGCATATCCATAACTTCATTCTTCTTAACCTTAAGCCTTCCAACTTCCTCATTAATTCTTTCTATAACCTCTACTCCGCCTTTAAAGTTATTGGAATTAATCATTTTCTCCAAAAGGAGCTGTGACACGCTTATACGGCTTTCGTCCTTAATCTCTTTCGTATCAAGATAGAACTCTACCGCATCAGCACTTATACTGTACCACACAGTATTATCTTTTATTGTACTTTCTATAAGCTTAACCCTTGATACTCTCTTCTTCTTCTCCACAGGGTCATAATACGCATACTCAAATGGCTTTCCCTCATTCTTCATCTTATCAAAGACATAATCTGCCACTTCCCTGCTTTCTTCCTCAGTAAGCTTCATATCAAAGTCGTGCCTTATTATGTTATTAAAGAACTCCTGATACTCCTTGTATGTAACTTCCTTTTCCTTGAAGTTATTTTCCTCAATAAAAAAACGCAGAACAGCCATCACGATATATCCCATATCAAGCGCTTCATATATGCCCTCCTTAAACTGGGAAAATGAAGTATCAATAAGCCTGAAAAAAGGATAATATTTCTTAAGATTAAGCATTCTTTCCCTGTGCTCTGTTATTATCTCTCCAATCATATTCTCCGCCATATGTATACCTCTTCATATCATTATGCCATTCTGCATATGTCCGATTTATTCAATATTAATATGTAACTTTTATATCTTTTCAATACACCTAATTAAGCTGCAATTATACAGAACTTCAACTCCATATATTAAATGGTTATAATTCTGTCCTGCCTTCAAGTGCTCTTAGGAGTGTAACCTCATCTATATATTCAAGGTCTCCGCCTACAGGCACTCCACTGGCTATTCTTGTAACCTTTATGCCTGCCTGCTTTATCATCTTGCTTATATACATAGCTGTTGTTTCTCCCTCAAGATTAGAGTTCGTAGCGATTATTACCTCGTCTACATCTTTCTGAAGACGCTTCATAAGTTCTGCCAGCTTAATATCTGATGGACCTATTCCAAGCATTGGACTTATAGCTCCATGAAGTACATGATACACGCCCTCATACTTTCCTGTCTTTTCGTATGCTGCCATATCCCTTGTCTGTTCAACAACCATAATCTGCTTGTGATTTCTGTTAGGATCTTTGCATATAGGACAAAGTTCCTCATCAGTAAGAGTATAACATTCTTTACAGTAATGTATATGCTCTTTAGCACTAATCATTGCATTGGCTATGCCCTCAACTTCTTCTTTAGGCATATTTATAATGTGAAATGCCAGGCGCTGGGCACTCTTAGCCCCAACCCCTGGTAATCTTGACAACTGCTCTATTAACTTATTAATATGACCGCTGTATATGTCCATTAGAAAAGGCCTCCTCCAAGTCCTGAAAGACCACCTGTTATCTTAGACATAGAAGCCTGTGATTCTTCTTCGCATTTACGAAGTGCTTCGTTAGTTGCAGCAACTATTAAATCCTCTAACATTTCTACATCATCTGGATCAACTGCTTCTGGATCAATCTTAACCTTAGTCACTTCTCTTTTACCTGTTACAGTAACTTCAACAACTCCGCCACCTGCTGTAGCTGTGAATTCTTTAGACTCAAGAGCTGCCTGCTGTTCCTCCATCTGTCTTTGCATTCTCTGTGCCTGCTTCATAAGATTGTTCATATTGCCAGGCATTCCTCCTGGAAATCCACCTCTTTTAGCCATTATATAAATTCCTCCTTATCATCTATTTCGATATCCATTCCAACAAGCTCCTCTAATGCTATATAACGCCTGTTAAAATCCTCATCTTCATCAATTCTTGTGCATACCACTCTCACTGATATACCTGTTCTTTCTTCGATAAGCTCTTCTATCTTAGCGATTGTTTCTTCCCTGCTTATCACATTATAGCCACTAATAGATTTTACCATAATCTCAAGGCTATTACCATCCTCTGTTACAGTAACATTAGCCTGCTTTAACAAATTCATAAGCAGTGCATCATCCATTGAAGCCACTATCTGACTCCACTGTCCTGCTATCTGCTTTATATCATCTGTGACCGCATCATAATTTCTTCTAAGAACAGGCTTTTCTTCCTGTACTGTATCAGTCCTGCTGCCAGTGCCTAAAGCACCAGCACCACCTGACTGTAATGACATATTATCAAGCATATCCTTAGTTATATATGCACCTGACTGTAATTTACTAAGAGCTTCACTTAACTGGTTCTCAAGGTCATTTACCCTGCCTGCAAGCTCCTGCATATCCTTAGGACTTTCCATAGCCGGCTTCATAAGCTTAATAAATGCTACCTCTGCCTTAACTCTCTTCTGCGTTGCATATTTCATCTCATTGGAAAGCTCTGACAGAACTCTTATATGACGCATTATACTGTCAACATCTACGTCCCTGGCATCTTCTATCATATCCTTAATATTATCCTTGGATACCTCGATAACATCTTCTATCTTATCTATATCATCTGTTGTCTTAATCAGCAGAAGATTTCTTAAATACCACACAAAATCTGTCACAAACTGAGACAAATCCCTGCCCTGCATAATTATGTCTTCCATAAGATTCATACAGCCTGCAACATCTGATGTCTTTATTGTCTTATACATCTTGCTGAACACTTCTGTATCAACCGCTCCAAGCACATCAAGTACATTTTCATACTTAAGTTCTTTGCCAAGATAAAATGCTATGCACTGGTCTAACAGACTGAGTGCATCTCGCATAGAACCGTCAGCCGCTTTGGCTACATATCTTATTGCCCTATCCTCAACGCTTATATTCTCTGCCTTCATAAGCTGAGTAAGTCTGTCTGCTATTGTCTCTATTGATATTCTGTGAAAATCATATCTTTGACAACGTGACATAATAGTTATTGGTATCTTAGCCGCCTCTGTCGTTGCAAGTATAAATATTACATATGCAGGTGGTTCTTCAAGTGTCTTTAACAGTGCATTGAACGCTCCTATAGACAGCATATGAACCTCATCTATTATATATACTTTGTACTTCCCCTCTGTTGGAGAGTATTGTACTTCTTCTCTTATCTCTCTTATATTATCGACACCATTATTAGATGCCGCATCAATCTCTATTACATTCATAGACGTTCCTGCCGCAATTGCCTTACAGGCAGGACATTCTCCACATGGACTTCCATTAACCGGGTGTTCGCAGTTAACTGCCCTGGCAAATATCTTCGCAACACTCGTCTTACCTGTTCCCCTGGTACCACAGAAAAGGTATGCGTGTCCTATTCTGTCTGCCGATATCTGATTTTTTAATGTTGTAACTATATGATCCTGACCTTTAACATCTTCAAAGGTGTCAGGACGCCACTTTCTGTATAGGGCCTGATATGACATACTTAGAGGACTTCCTTTCTGAAGAGGTGTTTCGCTCATCGCATATTACAATACGTTACACTTCGCTCAACTCGTAACGATGGCGTTCCAGAAGCTTCCGCTTCTGTCACTGTCGCGGTGCTCCTCGAATTGATTGCAATAAGATCTTTTTCCTGCTAGCAGAAAACGTCCTTCTTTCAATCCATTCTCATCGCGTATTACAATACGTTACACTTCGCTTAACTCGTAACGATGACGTTCCAGAAGCTTCCGCTTCTGTCACTGTCGCGGTGCTCCTCGAATCGATTGCAATAAGGTCTTTTTCCTGCTAGCAGAAAACGACCTTCTTTCAATCCATTCTCATCGTTACTCGCGCAAAAATACCGTGCGTTCAGCTTCGAATGATCATCCACAGACGTTACCGATACAGTTAGCTCGATCCAGGCTGCCTTTCGGCACACAGAAGGTTTCACTTAATGCTGCTTCATTCCTGACCTGACATGGTTCATGAATTCCTGTTGCGAAAGACCCAAATGTCATCACCACTTATATCGGGCGGCTCCATAAAATCTCGCCCTCTGCCGAACATCACCCCTGCTATAGCGGATTGCAGGTACAAGGTGCCGCTAACTCCCCGGCTGCACGGTTACTTTATTATAAATGTTATATACCAACTCTGTCAAGTAAAGTTAATCACTTATCTTACTCCTGTAAGCTACGATACGACGCTTGAGCTGTTGTGGCTCAATTGGTGCAAATAATATGTCTTTAACACAATCATAGCCTGCTGCAAGACGTATCTGCTCCATACTTCCCTCTTTACATATAATGGCAATTGGCATATTCTTTATTATTAAATTGTCTGTATTAGTTATATCCTCAAGTACCCTGTATCCATTATCTTCCATCTCGGATATATCTACATAAATGCACGGAATATTCTTCACCCCACTGATTAATTCTTCAAAATCATTAGCATTATCTATCTTTCTTATATCATAAGATGATTCGTGCACGAACTCAATTATACTTATCACATTTCTTGAGCGTGTAATAACAGGTATTATCTTTGATGCCTTCCTGCCGTCAAGCTTGACACCATATTCGCTGTAACACGACTTTCCTGCATGCTTTGACTCATAAAGTGCTTCATCTGCCTTAGCAAATAACTCTGTATAATCTTTCTCTGTTCCATCAGTAAATACAACACCTATACTAATTGTTACATCCTCTGGAATAGACATATTCTCTTTGGCTGATATTATATCAACAATCTTTTGTGCCTTTTCATACACATATTTCCTGCTTTCAACATCACGAACAAATAATACAAACTCATCGCCGCCTATTCTTCCTGCAATGTCTGTTTTTTCAAATTGTGATGCCATAACACTTGCAACAATAGATATTGCATGGTCACCTACTGTATGTCCATACACATCATTAATTGCCTTGAAATTATCAATATCCACTGCCATCAAAGCATGCAGTCCATTCGGATATTCTTTTAATGCATCCGTTATAAGCTTTATTGTTGCTGACTTATTAAGAAGTCCTGTCATCTCATCAATCTTTGATTTAAACTTAAAATCGTCATACTCTTTAATAAGACTTGCTATTCTGTGCTTTGACTTAAGAAGGTTCTGAATTCTAAAAAGTGCTGTCTTAGGGTCAATCGGCTTAATAAGAAAGTCATTAGCTCCAAGCTCGTACACACATGCCTGAACATCACTGCTGTTAGTCGCTGTAAGTACTATTACAGGTATATCAGCAAAATGCTGTATCTCCTGTCGCTGTTTTAAAACCTCGAAGCCGTCTATTCCCGGCATTTCAAGATCAAGAATGAGTAAATCAATAGACACCTTGTCTTTTTTAATTATACCAAGACACTCTTCACCAGATTCAGCTTCAAGAATATTAAAATGTTCCCTTAACAATTCCCTTATTATAGCACGCTGAAAACGCGAATCGTCAACTATAAGTATTGTAGCCCCCTTAGTTGCATTAAAAGTATCCATCACTTGCTCCTTTAAATATATACTACAATGTGTGATACTTTATTATAACATTCTTTTTTGATTTTACCACTCTAATTTGCAACCTGTTGTTTTTTAATTAATAGTATTGCCACCACTGCTGATACAGCCGCTATAATTAATGTCACCAGCCATAATAATATATCTGTTCCAATTGGCAGGGTTAATATTCTCTCATATATCCCCTGATATATATTCTCTGCCTTAGCCATCGAGAAGCAGATTATCATATATGCGAATGCCATTATTCTTCTGCCCTTTATTCCATATTTTATAATCAGTGAACTAATAAGCATATTAAATGAACTTAACATTATCAATGAAACAACAAAATATTTGAAGTGAAAAAGCGGTGTTATGCTAAGCTCCAGACTATATTCTGAATAAAATGCCGCAAACTTCCAGTTCTCATACAGATATGTAATACCTAATCCTGCCCACGCCATAATAATAACCACAATATCAAACACCCATTGTCTTATAATATACATCTTCCTCGTGCATCCATATGATACATCCATATTGAATCTTGTGTAGTTATAAGTTGTCGCTGCAAATATAACTGTGGCAATAATTCCAATTATTACCATAAAGCTTCCCATTGGAAATACTGTATAATCTTTCTCTACAAGTCCTATGTTCTCCATTAACATAATTACATCGTGGATAATATTCCCTGCAACCGAACATATTATGAGTATGATAAATGTCTGCATTATACCTGTCTTGTTTATTTTAAAAATCTTCGCTATCTCTTCCATATTCTTCTCCATTCCAGCCCTAGCTTCTCACTACAAGCTTTCTTATCGCAAGGTAATATATATACATTGATATTAACACAGCTATAAATGCGGCTATTATTCCTGTAGTACAGGTGCCTGCATTAAGATTTATAAATCCACCCATAATGCTATATCCTGCAGCTAATGTTGATTTGATGAAAACCGTCATAATTCCCATTGCAAATCCCATTATTAAAACCATCGACATATAACCTATTCTTCCCACTTTTAATGTTATGCTTGAACTTATATTAGCCACAGCTATACATATAAGCATAACAAGTACCGCCTGCAATATCCATATTCCAAGACTGATATCAACTCCCATTAAACCAGCTGTTAAGGCTCCTGCTACTGACACAATAATTAAGAAAATGCCCATTAGAAACTCAATAATATAGGCCACCACCACAGCCTGCTTTCTTGTGCAGCCAAAAGAAACTGCAAGTGAAATATTCTGACAGGTATAACAAATCATAAATAATACTATGACATATCCACCAATATATATAATACACTGGGAAAACAACATTCCAACTGCCAAAGCGGAATGTGCTCCCTTATCATTAACTACAAACATACTATATATTGTCAATGCAAATGCACCTATTATTATATACATAGTGTTCCTCAATGCCTGATACAATGGTTCTTTGATTATTCTTGCCAATCCATAATTCATAGGTCACCCCTCCTTACATATTCGACTGTCCACATATCGCAATAAATAAATTCTGAAGTGAAACCGGCTGTACCGTAACATGTTGAACTGCTTTGATTTTCCCATCGCCATCCTGCATTACTGTAACAGCGTAGCTTCTTCCTATATGTTCTTCATTGATAATTTTACAGCCATCAACAGCATTTTTTACATCTTCTTCAAGACCTGATACATAACGGCATTTATCAAGTAATTCAACTGTATTTTCCTTTAAATATACACATTTATCTTTAAGTATTATAACTTCTTCGAATACATTTGCCGCTTCTTCAATGATGTGTGTTGATATTATAAATGTTCTGCCATTCTCCTGCTGCTCATCTATAATAAGCTTGTAGAATTCTTCCCTGACGATAACATCAAGCCCTGCTGCCGGCTCATCAAGAATTGTTATCTCCGCCTTGCTTGCAAGTCCTATTATCACTGTGAGCATTGACAACATTCCTTTTGAAAGATTACATACCTTCTTCTTTTTATCAATACCAAACCTTTTCACAAGTTCCTCCGCCATATCCTTGTCCCAATTCTTATAATATATTGAAGCAAGACGAAGATATTCTTTAACCTTCTGGTTGTTCATTCCAAGCAGGCTCTTGGTATTAATCTCTCTTGAAAAGCATATATGGCTTAACGCCTCTGCATTTTCCCACACAGGCTGTCCATTGTATGTAACTTCTCCGCTGTCAGCTGGATTCTGTCCTGTCATAATTGACATAAGTGTTGTCTTTCCAACACCATTTCTTCCTATAAGACCATATATCTTTCCCTGTTCAATATTAAGGCTCACATTATCAAGCACCTTATTATCCTTATAGCTTTTACTTATATTCTTACACTCCAGACCGCTCATATTAACCCTCGCTTTCTTCAATCATCTTGATTAATTCTTTAGTTGTTATTCCGATACTCTTAGCTTCCTCTATCAATGACTTGACATAGTTCTCATAAAATGCACCTTTTCTTTTATTGAGTATCATATCTTTAGCACCCTTACTTACAAACATTCCAATACCTCTTTTCTTATAAAGTATTCCCTCATCAACAAGTATGTTGACACCTTTGGCCGCCGTTGCAGGGTTAATCGTATACAGCTTCGCCATCTCATTCGTGCTTGGAACTTTTTCTTCTTCAAGCAGAATTCCACGGCAGATATCTGTTTCTATCATCTCACTTATCTGTATATATATGGATTTTTCCTGCGTCAAATGTTCCTGCATGCAATCTCTCCATTCTGTTATTTTGTTAATCACCATAATTCGTTATTTGGTTCATTACTTATGTAACTAACCATACAACTAAGAGTCAGGTTTGTCAATATATTTTTAAAAATTTTATTTTTATGATATAATGAGCGCAAAAGAAAAGGAAGCGGCTGCGAAGCAGACATTTACTTTTCTTGCGCCATTAACGAACGAACAGCCATGCGAAGCAGGGCGGGATAGCGCGTAGCGCGGGTTCGTGAGTGTACGGGTTAAGAAAGAGTAAATTATGATATAATATGACTACTTCGTAGTCACTTAGAAGTTTCTCCGAAACTTCGGATGCGTTAAAGAACAACGCAGATAATATGATATAATATGACTACTTCGTAGTCACTTAGAAGTTTCTTTGAAACTTCGGATGCGTTGAAGAACAACGCAGGGCGAACGCCCGACAGTCAAGGGAAGCGAAGCTTTCCAAGACGCACCCGGCGAGGCAAATTGGCAAAAAGAAAAAAGCAAAAGGAAGAAAACCAGAAGAAACGAAAGGACAATTGAAAGATGAGCAAACAGACATGGAAACCCGGCAATATGTTATACCCAGTACCCGCAGTAATGGTTAGCTGTCAAAGAGAGGGTGAGAAGCCTAACATAATTACTGTTGCGTGGGCAGGAACAATATGTTCTGACCCTGCTATGGTGTCAATATCAGTGAGAAAGGAAAGATACAGCCACGATATTATAAAAGATTCAGGCGAATTTGTTGTCAATCTTACAACAAGAAAGTTATGCTATGCAACTGATTACTGTGGTGTTAAATCTGGAAGAAATACGGATAAATTCGCAGATATGCATCTTACACCACAGCAATCGGTTAAGATAGCTGCACCGGCAATAAAGGAAAGCCCTGTTAATATTGAATGTAAGGTTAAGGATATTATAGAACTTGGAAGCCACGATATGTTTATAGCGGAAGTTGTAGCTGTAAATGTAGATGAGAAGCTTCTTGACAGCAAGGGTGCATTAAGGCTTCAGGATGCTGACCTTATAGCATATTCACACGGACAGTATTACACACTGGGAGATAATATAGGCAAGTTTGGATACTCAGTTAAGAAGTAAAGGGTTTATTGCGTAGCACGGAACAATTTGTAGGTATCAAAGTCTGGGGCTTTTGACCCCGGCATCATAATAATGAACAGTTCATTATTATTTCACTATTTATAAGAAGTGTAAGACTTTACAAATAAGCATATGCGTGGTAGTATAAAATTTGTTACGAAAATGTTACAGAAATATTACGTCATTATATTATACGAATAATGACATTAAATATACTATTTGTTGGAGGAATGTATGACACGCATAACGAGATATGGTAGGGAGATGAGAACTACCTTTATCGCGACAATGTTTATTGCATGCCTTGTGATAGTGATAGGTATTCCATTTGTATCAAAGCAGATGTTTGATAATGAGGTGGGATATTACAGTATTTCTATTCAGGGTAATTATATTGGCGCTGCTAATACAGAAGACGAAGTCAATGTTGCATTGGCTGATGCAAGATTACAGCTCTGCAAAGAATTTGCAGATTATATATATATGGACTGCGATGTTAAGATAACAAAGCAGAGAAGAGCGATAGCGAAACGTATGACTACCAAGCAGTTACAGAATGCAATATACAGTTCATTATTTGACTGTATCGTTGATGTTGAAACACAGCTTGCTTATACTGTAAGGGTTGATGATAATATGGTAACTCTTGCTACTAAAGAAGAAGTTGAGGAGTTATTCAGAAAGATTATACAGCCATACAATGTAGCTGATGAGTTTGAACCTGTCATAAAGGCTGGAACATCGATTGATGAACAGTACACAATTGCTATTAATAAGAATGATGAAGAGTCAGTTCAGGATACACAGATAGTTGCTTCATTCTTTGAAGATAATAAATCGGAAAATGGAACTAACAAGAAATCGCCTGACCAGCTTACAGGAATCGGTTTTGCGGAAAATGTATCTGTTAACGCAGTAAGCGGGGACAAGGCAGATGTAGTGTCTGTACAGGAAGCTTATGACATTTTAACAAGAGAGAATAAATCCCAGGTATCTTATATAGTAAAGGAAGGCGATACTCTTGAACAGATTGCCAAAGATTATCAGATGACTTTGGATGATCTGCTTAAACTTAATGACATAGCTTCACAAAATGTGGTTGTTGTACCAGGCGATGAGCTTGTGGTAACAGTACCGGATACGCAGATAACAGTGCTTACAACCAAGCAGCTCTCGTATGATGAGGACTACAAGGCTGAAGTGAGTTATATTGACGATAATAATAATTCAAGAGGGACTAATACAATTCTTGATGAGGGAACGTCAGGAAAAAGAACAGTGGTTGCTAATGTCACATATGCTAATGGCAGGGAAGTAGCAAGAGATATTGTAAAAGAGAATATAACAGAGGAGTCAAAGCCTGAAAAGATTGCAGTGGGAACCCTTACACAGACTGATTATATTAAGCCGGTGGCAGGAACTTTTGTTTCAGGTTATGGAACTGGAGAAGATACAATTAACTATGGCGTTGACTGGATGTGTAGTGAAGGCATAATAGTTGTTGCAGCAAGAGCTGGTAAAGTTACAAGAGCAGGCTGGTATGGTGGATATGGTTACTGTGTTGATATACAGCATGAAGATGGAAGCCTGACAAGGTATGCTAATAACAGCAGACTTACTGTCAGTGTTGGAGAGCAGGTAAGTCAGGGCCAGCAGATAGCGTTAAGTGGAAGCACAGGCGATGTGACAAGTCCACGTCTGCATTTTGAAATATGGATTGATGGCACAAGGGTTAATCCTCTTAATTATGTTAATAAGAACTAGAATAAAACGTACAAAGGGTGTGGATATTTTCCATACCCTTTTTAAATCATAATAAAATGCGGATAAGACAGATTGACATAATAATATGGTGTGATATAATCATAAGGATATTGAAATATTTGAACATATACCTTAATATATTTAAGGATAACGATAGAGTAATACCATAATTGTAACGGTATAGAATATGAGATTATGGTTAAGATATTTAGAGATTAGTAACTTTTTATGAATTAGTAAGTAGTGACAGAGGTGCGAATTATGGAACAGTATGTTGTCAAGGGAGGAGTGCCACTTCGTGGAGAGGTGTCCATAGGTGGAGCAAAGAATGCCGCACTTGGTATTCTGGCAGCAGCAATTATGACGGATGAGACCGTAACAATAGAGAATGTGCCTAATGTAAGAGATACAAGAGTGCTATTACAGGCAATAGAGGGCATAGGTGCAAAGGTTAAATATATATATAACAACACAGTTCAGATTAACGGTGGTTCAATAAGCGATCTTAATGTTGAATATGAATATATCAGAAAGATAAGAGCTTCTTATTATTTACTTGGGGCACTTCTTGGAAAGTATAAGGAGTCTAATGTGGCACTTCCGGGTGGATGTAATATAGGAAGCAGACCTATAGACCAGCATTTAAAGGGCTTTAAGGCTCTTGGAGCAAAAGTAAATATTGACCACGGAGTTGTAAGTGCGAAGGCAGAAAATCTGGTTGGAGGTCATATTTATTTTGATGTTGTAACAGTTGGAGCAACAATTAATCTTATGATGGCATCATGTATGGCTGAGGGAGAGACAATTCTGGAGAATGCGGCAAAAGAGCCACATATTGTAGATGTAGCGAACTTTCTTAATGCTATGGGTGCTAATATTAAAGGTGCAGGAACAGATGTTATAAGAATTAAGGGCGTGAACAGGCTTCACGGCTGCACATATTCAATAATACCTGACCAGATTGAAGCTGGTACATTTATGATGGCAGCAGCAGCCACAAGAGGAGATATTGTTATTAAAGATGTAATTCCAAAGCATCTTGAGTCAATAACGGCAAAGCTTCTTGAGATGGGCTGTAAGCTTGTTGAGGGCGATGACTGGATAAGAGTTATAGCTGAGGGTGAAGTGGGAAGCACTAATGTAAAGACACTTCCGTATCCTGGTTTTCCTACAGATATGCAGCCTCAGATAGCAGTAGCACTTGCACTTGCCAAGGGTTCCAGTATGGTTACAGAAAGCATATTTGAGAACAGATTCAAGTATGTTGATGAACTTAACAGAATGGGTGCTAAGATAAAGGTTGAAGGTAATACAGCATATATAGAAGGTGTGGAGAAGTTCACATCGGCTCAGTTATCTGCACCTGATTTAAGAGCCGGAGCGGCTCTTGTTATTGCTGCACTTGCGGCTGACGGAATTTCACAGATAGATGATATTGAATATATTCAGAGAGGTTATGAGGATTTTGAAGGTAAGCTCTCAGCACTTGGTGCAATTATTGCTAAAGTGGATTCAGAAAGAGAACTTCAGAAGTTCAAATTAAAGATTGGCTGATAATAATGGACTGCGGATATTTTTATGATATCTGTAGTTCATTTTATTTTTATATTTTTAATATTTTGTTATAATAATAGTGTGCTAATTTGTGGTATTATTATAAAGTGATTAATATATTTATATAATGATGTCCGATTTATAATAATAATGTTAAGATGTTATAACATTTGGATATTTAATATATAATATTTTATGTGCCGATGATGCACATTCTTTTTTATACACGATATTTAGAGAGAATACATATTTATAGCAAGAGGAATATATGAAATTAAGAGATAAGTTAAAGATTTCATTCTGTGTAATGATAGTACTTCCGGTTATTATGCTGTGTGTGTTTGTCGTAGGAATTTTCAAAATGCAGTCAGACAGCATATGCAAGACATATAATGTCGAAGGTGATACGGTGTTATTATATTTTTATTCGCCTATGACGTTATTTGGAAGCATAACTGATGATGTGTATGAGCAGGTAAGGGAACAGGCAGAGACCGAACCAGAGAAGTTTAATAACAGAATATATCTAGATGAGCTTAATGATACATTAAAAGAAAAGTTATCAAAGCTTGTTGTAAGAAAGAATAATAATGTTATATACAATTCGACAGGGTTAAGTTCAACAGAGCTTATTAATATACTTCCAGAGTATGAGATAGACGGAAGTAATATTGTAGATGTTGCAACATATAAAGGTGGAAGCTATCATAGCCTTATAAAGCAGGTTGATTTTACAGATGATTTCGGGAATATATATAGTGTATCAATACTCACTTCTGTTAAACAGAGTGTTCCACAGATAAGACATATGATTGTTGAGCTTATAGTAGTTATAATACTTATTCTTGCAATTACGAGCCTTATTCTTAATCTGTGGATATATAGTTCGATTATTAAGCCGGTTAATAAGCTTAAGCTTGCAACAGATAATATTAAAGAAGGCAATTTCGATTTTGAGATGCCCAAAGTACCACATAATGAGATTGGAGATGTGTGCAAGGATTTTGAGGAAATGCGTCTTATATTAAAGAAGTCGTCGGAGGACAAGCTCCAGTCGGATAAAGAAGAGAAGGAACTTATAAGAAACATTTCCCACGACCTAAAGACACCTCTTACAGCAATCAAAGGATATGTAGAGGGCTTAAGGGATGGAATTGCAGATACACCTGAGAAGCAGGCAAAGTATGTTAAGACAATTGCCAATAAGGTTAATGATATGGATAAGCTGATAGATGAGCTTACTATATATTCAAGGCTTGATGCTAACAGGGTATTGTATACATTTGTTAAATTTGATGTGTCAGAATATTTTGATGACTGCTGTGATGAGATAGGCACAGAGCTTGATGCGGCAGGTATAGAGCTTAATTACAGAAATCATATTAAAGAGCCGGTCATAATTGCCGCTGACCCAGAGCAGTTAAAGAGAGTTATCAATAATATTATCAGCAACTCAGTTAAGTATATGGCTGAGGGGCGCAAGGGAAAGATAGATATAGATTTGTATGATGAGAGTGATTATGTACACATCATCATTGCAGATAATGGCAAGGGAATAGCTGGAAAAGATGTTTCGCATATATTTGAGAGGTTCTATAGAACTGATGAGTCGCGTAACTCGAAACAAGGAGGAAGCGGCATAGGTCTTGCGATTGTAAAGAAGATTGTCGAGGACCACAAAGGAAAGATATGGGCAGAGAGTGTTGAAGGAGAAGGCACTACAATGCATTTGAATTTACTCAAATATAATGTGCAGAACCCACAGCCTAAAGAATAACAGATTATAGAAAGATGAGGAATGAGATTATGAGCAAAGTATTAATAGTAGAAGACGAGGAAGCAATTGCAGATATTGAAAAGGATTATCTTGAATTAAGTGGATTTGAAGTAACAATATGCAAAGATGGTACAAGCGGACTTGCAGAAGCACTTGACGGAGAATATGACATCTGCATACTTGATGTTATGCTTCCGGGAATTGATGGATTTGAGATATGCAAGAAGGTAAGAGAGACTAAGAATATACCTATTATAATGGTATCAGCCAAGAAAGAAGATATTGATAAGATAAGAGGTCTTGGTGTAGGTGCTGATGATTATATGACTAAGCCATTCAGTCCAAGTGAACTTGTGGCAAGAGTTAAGGCTCACCTTTCAAGATATGAAAGACTTATTAACAGCTCACAGCCAGAGAATGATATAATTGAAATACGTGGTATCAAGATTGATAAGACTGCAAGAAGAGTATTTGTTAATGGTGAGGAGAAGATATTTACAACAAAGGAATTCGATCTTCTTACATTCCTTGCTGAGCATCCTAATCATGTATATACTAAAGAAGAATTATTTAAGGAAATATGGGATATGGATTCTATCGGTGATATAGCTACAGTTACAGTTCATATTAAGAAGATAAGAGAAAAGATTGAACTTGATACAAGCAAGCCACAGTATATTGAAACAATATGGGGTGTTGGCTACAGATTTAAGTTATAATCAGTTAATGGGAGCCGTCAGGATGGATAACTCCCTGCATTACGTAAGGAGTATTAACCATAAATTATCACATAAGTATATCATAATATAGAAAGAAGTGTTGAATATGATTATTGAGAAAGATTATTTTGATGCTGAGGAAGTTGATATTGCTAATGCAATGAATGATAAGTCAAGAGCACCTATAAGAAAGATACGTCTTGCAACAACTGATAGTAATAAGTATTATGCAAAGGCAATTCTTGTTGGAGATCAGGAAAATATTCTGTCGGGTGAAATAGTATTCAGACCGGATTCACAGGTTTCCAAGGAAGGTCTTGCTTTCAGTAAAGTCATTATAAAGGAAACAGCTGACGTTGAGGAATATTTTAAAAATCTTATCAGATTTGAAGGCTATAGAATTATAAGTGAGAAAGCTGACAGTGAGAATTTCAGGGCTGGATATGATGAATTATGTATGCAGGCTAATAAACTGTTATTTATGAAAAGTGAATAAACGGAAAGAGAATAGTTAAGATGTTAAATGTCATATATGAGGATAAAGATAAAATAATAGTTAATAAACCGGCAGGGCAGCTTTCGCAGAGTGCCAGAGGCTTTGATATGGATCTGGTAAGCGAAGTGCTTACATATAGAAAGAATAAGGGTGAGGAAGCCTATGCGGCAATTATTAACAGGCTTGACAGACCAGTATCAGGTCTTGTGCTTATAGCAAAGAACAAGAAAGAAGCGGCAAGGCTTTCAGCACTTATGCAAAGGGAATCTTTATGCAAGCAGTATCTGGTACTTGTATGTGGCAGACCTCATAGTGATACAGGCACATTTACAGATTATCTTTTAAAAAATGGCAAAGATAACACATCAAAGGTGGTATCAAAGGAACAGGCAGGAGCAAAAAAGGCTGTGCTTGAGTATAGCCTTATTGACTATGACGAGGAAAGAAATGTTTCACGCCTTTTGATTAATCTTATAACAGGACGACATCATCAGATACGTGTCCAGTTATCATCAAGGAATCTGCCCGTTGTTGGCGATGGCAAATATGGTGGAAACCCAGCGGTTAAGAAAGCAGAGGAGTACCATATTAAAAGAGGCTGTATAGCATTATGTGCTAAGAGCCTTACAGTTGATGGAAAGGCGTATGAAATTGAGTCTGAATTTTCAGGAAGAAAACAGAAAGACTAAAAGCAGAGATTGGGCAGCTCAGGAAAACAAGCAATCAATATAGAATTTTTTCAAGTATAATTTGTCGGTAATGTGGAATTATTTCATATATAGATGATGAATTATTACGGAGGAGATTGTATATTTTGCGTGATGAAAAGAGTGGTAAGACCAGAATAAAATTTCTTTTTGGAATTGCTGTTATAGTGGCGGCTGTATATATAAGCTTTAAGTATCTGATTGTGTATGTATGGCCATTTGTTATAGGTGTGTTTATAGCAGTTATACTTGAGAAGAAGGTAATATATCTGTCAGATAAGCTATACATAGGACTAGATAAGCTTTTAGGATGGAACAAAAGAATAACAATTAAGAAAAAGAAGTGTCAGGGGATTGCTGCAACGATTATTGTATCATTGATATTTGTTGTACTGCTGGCACTTTTTAGTTTTATAATTTTTAAGGGTGTAGATGAGTTCAGCAGGCTGTTAAGAAACCTTGATTATAACTTGATTGCGGTAAAGCAGCTCACAGCCAGAATGTGTTTTGATGCAGATGCATTTCTGGGACTGGAAGGAGGCTGTTGTCTTGAGTCACTTATTGCGTGTGGACATAAACTTATGAGCATAATGCCTGAGAAGATAATATTGATATCTGCTCCAGTTGTAAAAAATATTGTTATTATTGTGGGTGGAATTGTTGTATGCTTCATAGCAGTTATATATCTTGTGTCTGATTTGCAGAAGTTCAGGGATAATATAAGACAAGTAGTATTCTATGAAGAAATCCGTATGATATGGAAAGAAGTAAGAAGGCTTATAAATATTTATTTCAAAGTGCAGCTAAGAATTATGCTGATTAACTCTGGGTTATGTATGCTGGCATTTGCGATACTTAAGAATCCATACGCTATTGTGCTGGGAATTATTATAGGGATAATTGATGCACTTCCTGTATTCGGAACGGGTACTGTGCTTATTCCATGGATATTAATAAGCTTTCTTATAAGAAATTACAGATATGCAGTAATTTTGTTAATGGCATATGTAATCACATATTTTGTGCGTGAGATTATGGAGTCCAAGAGTATGGGCGACAGACTGGGAATATCACCATTTACAATGCTTGTGATAATATTCACTGGACTGCTTGTATATGGTGTGGCAGGTTTTATAACAGGACCGGTAAGTTATGTCATAATTAAGGCATTGGTTATAAGACTTAGGTGTGAAATGGGGATAGAGTAGGCATATAAAATATTTAAATAACGGATATCTGTGTTCTACTTGAAAATCCCTGCTGAAAATGTTAGACTATTACAGATTATGTGAGCTTTAATATGTGGATAACCTGTAGCATCTTTTATTGTGGGTTATCTGCTTAGATTACAGGCTTGCGGCACATTTAACAGGACGCGCAGACAGCGCAGGAAATGAGGTATATTTATGGCAGAGGATAAGAAGTTAGTAGAAGCGATTACTTCCATGGATGTAGACTTTGCACAGTGGTACACAGATGTATGTAAGAAGGCAGAGCTTATGTCATATTCAAGCGTTAAAGGATGTATGATATTTAAGCCGGCTGGATATGCAATCTGGGAGAATATAAAGAATGAAATGGATAGAAGATTTAAGGAGACAGGCGTAGAGAATGTATATCTTCCTATGTTTATTCCAGAAAGTCTTCTTGAGAAAGAAAAGGATCATGTAGAAGGATTTGCACCAGAGGTAGCCTGGGTTACTTATGGAGGACTTAATCCACTTCAGGAGAGAATGTGTGTAAGACCAACATCTGAGACACTTTTCTGTGATTTCTACAAGGATGAGATACAGTCTTACAGAGATTTACCAAAGGTATATAACCAGTGGTGTTCAGTTGTAAGATGGGAGAAAGAGACAAGACCATTCCTTCGTTCAAGAGAATTCTTATGGCAGGAAGGACATACAGCACACGCAACAGCAGAAGATGCAGAAGCACGTACACAGCAGATGCTTAATCTTTATGCTGACTTCTGTGAGGAAGTTCTTGCTATCCCGGTTATCAAGGGCCGCAAGACAGATAAAGAGAAGTTCGCTGGTGCAGAAGCTACTTATACTATCGAAGCACTTATGCACGATGGAAAGGCTTTACAGTCAGGAACAAGCCATAACTTTGGTGATGGATTTGCTAAGGCATTTGGTATACAGTATACAGATAAAGATAACAAGCTTAAGTATGTTCATCAGACATCATGGGGAACAACAACAAGACTTATCGGTGCTGTTATTATGACACACGGAGATAATTCAGGACTTGTGCTTCCACCTAAGGTTGCACCAGTTCAGGTTGATATTATTCCTATTATGCAGAAGAAGGAAGGTGTGCTTGATAAGGCATACGAAGTAAGAGATGCTATCAAGGCAGCAGGTCTTAGAGTTAAGGTTGATGATTCTGATAAGAATCCAGGCTGGAAGTTCTCAGAGCAGGAAATGCGTGGTATTCCAGTAAGAGTTGAGATGGGACCAAGAGATATTGAAGCTAATCAGGCTATCGTTGTACGCCGTGATACAAGAGAGAAGATTACAGTTGCAATTGATGAACTTGCAGTTAAGCTTCCGGAAATTCTTGACACTATCCAGAAAGACATGCTTGAGAGAGCAAGAGCACATAGGGATGCACATACATATGTAGCAGTTAACTATGATGAGTTCAAGGAAACAGCAGCTAATAAGCCAGGCTTTATCAAGGCTATGTGGTGCGGTGAGCAGGCTTGTGAAGATAAGATTAAAGAAGAGACAACTTGTACATCAAGATGTATGCCATTTGCACAGGAGCAGTTAAGCGATGTGTGCGTATGCTGTGGCAAGCCAGCTAAGAAGATGGTTTATTGGGGTAAGGCATACTAAATAAATGCAGCAATTCTGACATATCAGTGAACTGCATAGCAATGGGAGCAATCCGAGGGCATAAGTCAAGGGCAGAGTACCTTTTGCCTCTGACAATAATATATAAGATTATATAGAATACTGATAAGAATGGTAGACAATGCGTAAATACGGCTGGTTACCAGACTTGTCAGTATTTTTTACATTTATTTTATAAATATTAACACTGGATTTACGATTGTATACAAGCGGATTTTATAAACTCCCCATATATTATATATAGTCTTTAATTAAGCTGTTATCTGCAAAATACGTATGGCAGACAGATTGATAAAGATCAGGCTGAAAATGCAGAACACATAATTACCAGAAGCTTTAACGGGCAGGAATATAATTCCATAAATTGAATACAATATAAATACAGCATAAAATTAAAACAATATATGAATTGCTTAGAACTCGTTGATGTATTAATAAAAGTGTGTTATACTTTTAACAATAAATTAACGGACGTAATAACTAAATACGTTATAGGAATAATGGAGGGAAGCTTATGGCGAAATGGGTTTACAGATTTTCAGAAGGCAACGCTTCAATGCGGCCATTACTTGGTGGAAAAGGAGCTAATCTTGCAGAGATGACAGGGCTTGGTATGCCAATTCCACAGGGTTTCACAGTTACGACAGAAGCCTGCACTGAATATTACAGACACGGAAAGCAGATTACAGATGAGATACAAGCTCAGATATTTGAAGCTATTGGCTGGCTTGAGGAGTATAACGGAAAGAAGTTCGGGGATACACAGGATCCTCTCTTAGTTTCTGTAAGATCAGGTGCAAGGGCATCTATGCCGGGTATGATGGATACAATACTTAATCTTGGACTTAATGATGTGGCAGTTGAGGGCTTTGCGGTTAAGACAGGTAACCCAAGATTTGCGTATGATTCGTATAGAAGATTTATACAGATGTTCTCAGATGTTGTTATGGAAGTTCCTAAGTCATATTTTGAGAAGATTATAGATGAAGTTAAGGCAGATAAGGGTGTTGTATATGATACAGAGCTTACAGCAGATGATTTAAAAGAACTTATTGTAAGATTTAAGGCTGTATACAAGGAAGCTATGAAGGGTGAAGAGTTCCCACAGGATCCTAAGGTTCAGCTTATGGAAGCAGTTAAGGCAGTATTCCGTTCATGGGACAACCCTAGGGCAATTGTATACAGAAGAATGAATGATATTCCGGGCGACTGGGGAACAGCGGTTAATGTACAGACTATGGTATTTGGTAATAAGGGTGATACATCAGGAACTGGTGTAGCATTTACAAGAAATCCATCTACAGGTGCTAAGGGAATATACGGAGAATATCTTATCAATGCACAGGGCGAGGACGTCGTTGCTGGTGTCAGAACACCTCAGCCAATAACACAGCTTGAGAAAGACCTTCCAGAGTGTTATTCACAGTTTATGGAACTTGCAATGAAGCTTGAGAACCACTACAAAGATATGCAGGATATGGAATTTACTATAGAAGAAGGCAAATTGTATTTCTTGCAGACACGTAACGGAAAGAGAACTGCACAGGCGGCTATCCAGATTGCGTGTGATCTTGTAGATGAGGGAATGATAACACCTAAAGAAGCAGTAATGAGAATAGAAGCTAAGTCTTTAGACCAGTTATTACACCCAATGTTTGATACTGATGCACTTAAGGCAGGGGAAGTTATTGGAGAAGCACTTCCAGCATCTCCTGGAGCTGCCGCAGGTAAAGTAGTATTTACAGCCGAAGAAGCCAAGGAACTTGGAAAAGGCGGCAAGGGAGAAAGAGTTATCCTTGTAAGACTTGAGACATCTCCAGAGGATATAGAAGGTATGCACGCTTCACAGGGCATACTTACAGTAAGGGGAGGTATGACATCACACGCTGCTGTAGTTGCAAGAGGTATGGGTACTTGTTGTGTTTCAGGCTGTGGAGCAATATCTATAGACGAGGAAGCTAAGCAGTTTACACTTGGTGGATATACATTTACAGAGGGGGATTATATATCACTTGATGGTTCAACAGGTAAGATATACAAAGGCGATATTAAGACAGTGGAAGCTACTGTAAGTGGTAATTTTGGAAGAATTATGGCTTGGGCTGATGAATATAGAAAGCTTGGTGTAAGAACTAACGCAGATACACCAGCAGATACTAAGAATGCTGTAAGGCTTGGTGCTGAGGGAATAGGACTTTGCCGTACAGAGCATATGTTCTTTGGTGAAGACAGAATTCCTAAGTTCAGAAGAATGATTCTTTCTGATACAGTGGAGAAGAGAGTAGAAGCATTAAAGCCAATTGGTGAGTTCCAGAAGACAGATTTCAAGGCTATGTATGAAGCACTTGAAGGCAGGCCAATGACTGTAAGATACCTTGATCCACCTCTTCACGAATTCGTGCCAACAGAGGAAGAAGATATTAAGGCACTTGCAGATGATATGGGACTTACAGTAGAAGAAGTTAAAGCAAAATGTGAGGCACTTCACGAGTTCAATCCAATGATGGGACATAGAGGCTGCCGTCTTGCAGTAACATATCCAGAGATTGCAAGAATGCAGACAAGAGCAGTAATGGAAGCTGCGATTGAAGTTTCAGAAGAAAAAGGCTATGAGATTACACCAGAGATAATGATACCTCTTGTGGGCGAGAAGAAAGAATTAAAGTTCGTTAAAGATGTTGTAATAGAAGAAGCAGAAGCTGTTAAGAAAGAAAAGAATTCTGATATCAGGTATAAGATTGGTACAATGATAGAGATTCCAAGAGCGGCACTTCTTGCTAATGAGATTGCAGAAGAAGCAGAGTTCTTCTCATTTGGTACTAATGACCTTACACAGATGACTTTCGGATTTTCAAGAGATGATGCAGGAAAGTTCCTTGACTCATATTATAAGAGCAAGATATATGAGTCAGATCCATTTGCAAGATTAGACCAGAATGGTGTAGGACAGCTTGTTAAAATGGCAGTTGCCAACGGAAGAAAGACAAGGCCAGCACTTAAGTGCGGAATATGCGGAGAGCACGGTGGAGATCCATCAAGCATAGAATTCTGTCATAAGGCAGGACTTGATTATGTAAGCTGTTCACCATTCAGAGTGCCTATTGCAAGACTTGCAGCAGCACAGGCAGCAATCGCCAGCGAATTGCAGAATGACAGCGAAGGTGACACTAATGCTGCGGCTAAGGAAGGCATAGATACAGATGAGCTTAAGGAGAAAGCTAAGAAAGTTGCTAATGAAGCCGCCAAGGTAGGCAGGGAAGTAGCTAAAGAGGCTGTCAAGGTGGGTAAGGAAGCCGCCAAGGCCGGTAAAGAGGTGGCATTTGCAGGAGTGGCTGGACTTAAAGCAGGAATAGCAGAAGCGAAGAAGGCTTATAAAGAGAATAAGAATAAAGATAACTAGGTCGGATTATTTACACAGGTATTGGTGTGATTGTGTTATCATAATAGTAAAAGAGCTAATCATTAATATGCAGGCATAGCTTTGTGGCATATAATGGTTAGCTCTTTACATTTTAAAAGATATGGCTGAATTTATATTTGAAATAATAATATGGTATAAAAATTAAATTAAAGTTGAATTTTTAAGGTAGGCGAAAAGCCAAACCTGTGTTATATTATAGAACATATAAGCTGAATATATATTTAGAATGTGAGGATAGATATTACTATGGCTAAATTTACAAAAAGAGCTATAATGTTAAGCCTTTTAAAATTACTAAAGCAGAAATCAGTTGATAAAGTTACGGTTAAAGATATATGTGATGAGTGTGAAATTAACAGAAACACATTTTATTATTATTTTAAGGATATATACGATGTTCTCAATAACATATTTATGGAAGAGATTGAGAAGAATTTAAGAGAAGCTGGAAGTAATGGTTCATTTTATGAGGAGTACAGCAGGGCGGCAGCGATACTTGTGGAGTATAAGGATGTTGTGATACACGTCTATAATTCCAGAAACCGCGATATTATTACCAATTATCTTGAAAAGATGACCGCTGAGGTAGTAAGAAGCTATATTGCGGCTAAGAGTGAGGGTGAGAATATCTCAGAAAAGGATCTGGAATTTATGTCATATTTTTATGGCTATGCGATAATCGGAAGTACATATAAATGGATAGAAAGTGGTATGCAGGCTGATTTTGAGCATTTTATAGCAAGGATTTCCGAGTCAATAGATGCAACGCTCCCAGTTATGATTTCAAAAGCTAAAGCAAATAGTAACTAACATTTATAAAAATCTCATTTTCAGACAGATTGAGGGAAGTGTACGGATTTAGGTACACTTCCCTCAATCTGTCTGTATTATTTGATATGAAAATGAGTTATCCTAACTTTAAGTTAAAGAATTCACAAAGATATTTAAGAAAGGAGGCAGCATTATGAATGGCATAAAGAACTTTAAGAATATGTACAGTATTCTTACAATATGTCTTATTCTTGTTGGGGCTGTACTTCTTATAGCACCGGGAATTGCGTTAGATGTTGTGTGTATAATATTCGGGATATATATGATAATATACGGCGCAGTCAAGATTATGGGATATTTTGCAAAAGATGCTTACCAGCTTGCATTCCAGTTCGATCTGGCACTTGGTATAGTTATTGCAATTGTGGGAATTGTATTTGTGTGCAGGACAGCAAGAGTGGTGCAGTTGTTATCAACCTGTATAGGAATTGTAATGCTTGTAGATGCGACATTTAAAATACAGACATCTATAGATTCCAAAAGATTTGGAATAAGCCGCTGGTGGCTGATGCTTATACTGGCAGTTATTGTAGCTGCGATTGGCATATTGCTTATATTAATGCCGGGTGAGACAACAAGGCTTATGGTAAGGCTTATAGGGCTTAATCTGTGTATGGATGGAATTCTTAATCTTGTTATCGTGATAGATACGGTTAAGACAGACAAAGCATTAAGGCAGTGATTATATAGATAATTAACGCAGTAGTTAACAATTGGAATATTAATAAATAATTAATGCAGTAATAAATAATTAATACAGATCATAAGAGTTTATACAATAAAGAAGAAATTAAAAGCGACAGGAGTTGATAAAAATGGGAACAATTACACATAAAGCAGGAAGAGCAGCCGTAGGAAAAGCGGCAGATGTTGTTATTAAAAATCTTGATAAAGATAGAGAAAAAGAGATATTAAAGCTTGTCGATTTTATGGAAAAATATATGGACGGTGAGAAGCTTGATGTTGATTTTGACAGCGTGAGAAAGAAAATCAAAGATAAGGATAGTGCACTTAATAAGTATATTAATAAGGCATTAGATGAGATAGACCCTGGCGTATTAAAGACTATGGTGCTTAATCTTGGATTTGAGGCATTCTTAAATGGAACTAAGACAATAAGAAAGATGAGAGAAAAGTATAACTGTAATGTTCCTTGGCTCATTCTTATGGATCCTACAAGTGCCTGCAACCTTCATTGTACAGGCTGCTGGGCGGCAGAATATGGCAACAGGCTTAATCTTACATTTGACGAAATGGACAGTGTTGTAACACAGGGCAAGGAGTTAGGAATATATCTTTATATGTTTACAGGCGGTGAACCACTTGTAAGAAAGAGCGACATAATAAAGTTATGTGAGAAGCATAATGACTGTGCATTTCTTTCATTTACTAATGGAACACTTGTTGATGAAGCATTTTGTCAGGAGATGAAAAGAGTAGGCAATCTTTATCTTGCAATAAGTCTTGAGGGATTTGAAGCAGTCAATGACTTAAGACGTGGCGATGGCGTATATGGCAAGGTTATGAATGCAATGGATCTTTTAAAGAAAAACGGTCTTGTATTCGGTACTTCAATATGCTACACATCTAAGAATACAGAAACAGTAACAAGTGATGAATTCATACAGCTTATGGTAGATAAGGGCTGCCGTTATGCAATGTATTTCCATTATATGCCAGTTGGAAATGATGCTTCAGTTGAATTGCTTCCAACACCAGAGCAGAGAATATATATGAAAGACCGAATAAGACAGATAAGAAGTCTTACAACAGGACAGGGCTTATTTACATTTGATTTCCAGAATGATGGTGAGTTCGTTGGTGGTTGTATAGCAGGCGGAAGAAACTATTTCCACATTAATGCAAATGGTGATGCAGAGCCTTGTGTATTTATTCATTATTCAGGTGCGAATATAAGAACTAATACATTACTTGAGATACTTAACCAGCCATTATTTATGGCATATAGAAAGAACCAGCCATTTAATAAGAACCATTTAAGACCCTGTCCTATGCTTGAAAATCCTGAGATTTTACAGAAAATGGTCAAGGAAACAGGTGCTAAATCAACAGATTTACAGTCGCCAGAGACAGCAGAGCATCTTTGCAGCAAATGTGTTCCATATGCCAATGCGTGGAAGCCATATGCTGATAAGATATGGAGTGAAACTCCTGTAAAGAAGAGTAGCTATGAGAATTATGGACATTGTTGATTGCAGGTCAACAGATATGTGAAAGGAGAAGCTTATGAGTAAGAAGTCAATCGGAAGCAGGACATTAAAGGCGGGAGCAGCACTCCTTGCAGTAGGAGCAGGAGTTGCGGCTATTAATGCAAAGAATAAGAACGATACAGAGAAGAAAGAGATAAAAGAAATACAGAAGAAAGAATACGAGCAGTACAGAAATACTGAGCGTGGTAAATATGATAAGAACAGCAAGGGTATATATTACTCAAATGGTAATTATGAAGCATTTGCAAGACCAGAAAAGCCAGAGGGCGTTGATGCTAAGTCAGCATATATTGTAGGCAGCGGACTTGCCTCACTTGCAGCGGCTTGTTTCCTTGTAAGAGATGGACAGATGAAGGGAAGCCATATTCACATTCTTGAAGCTATGGATATAGCTGGTGGTGCGTGCGATGGCATTAATGATCCAACAAGAGGTTATGTAATGCGTGGCGGTAGAGAGATGGAGAATCATTTTGAGTGCCTTTGGGATTTGTTCAGAAGTATTCCATCATTAGAGAAGCCGGGTGCATCAGTGCTTGATGAGTATTATTGGCTTAATAAGCACGACCCTAACTATTCACTTTGCAGGGCAACAGTTAATCAGGGTGAAGATGCACATACAGATGGCAAATTCAATTTAAGCCAGAAGGGCTGTATGGAGATAATGAAATTGTTCTTCACTAAAGATGAAGATTTGTATGACAAGAAGATTGAGGATTTCTTTGATGAAGAAGTGTTTGACTCGGATTTCTGGCTTTACTGGAGAACAATGTTTGCATTTGAGAACTGGCACAGTGCGTTAGAGATGAAGCTTTATATCCAGAGATTTATTCATCATATAGGCGGACTTCCAGATTTCTCAGCCCTCAAATTCACTAAGTATAACCAGTATGAATCACTTATCCTTCCTATGCAGAAGTATCTTGAGGCAGCAGGTGTTAAGTTCCAGTTCAATACAAGGGTGGAAAATGTTATATTTGAGTTCAAGGATGGCAAGAAGATTGCCAAGACAATAGAGTGTAATGTCAAGGGCAAGGAAGAAACAATTGAGCTTACAGAGAATGACCTTGTGTTTGTAACTAACGGAAGCTGTACAGAGAGTACAATCTATGGTGACCATACTCACGCACCTGTAGGAGATGCAGAGGTAAGAACAAGCGGCTGCTGGAGTCTTTGGAAGAATATTGCAAAGCAGGATCCATTATTTGGACACCCAGAAAAGTTCTGTGGCAATGTATCTAAGTCTAACTGGGAGTCAGCTACAGTTACAACAAGTGATGAAAAGATTATCGATCATATTAAGAAGATATGTAAAAGAGATCCTAGAACAGGAAATGTTGTTACAGGCGGTATCGTAAGCTGTAAGGATTCAAGCTGGCTTCTTAGCTGGACAATTAACAGACAGGGACAGTTCAAGGAACAGAAGAAAGATGAGGTATGCGTATGGGTATACAGCTTGTTTACAGATGTAGCTGGCGATTATGTCAAGAAGCCTATGAAAGAGTGTACTGGTGAAGAGATTACAGCAGAGTGGTTATACCATATTGGAATACCAGTAGATGAAATAGATGAACTTGCTAAGAACCACTGCAATACAACACCTACGATGATGCCTTATATCACAGCATTCTTTATGCCAAGAAGAAAAGGTGACAGACCAGACGTTATACCAGATGGCTGTGTGAACTTTGCATTCCTTGGACAGTTTGCTGAGACACCAAGAGATACTATATTCACAACAGAATATTCAGTAAGAACAGCTATGGAGGCTGTATACGGACTTCTTGGCGTAGACAGGGGCGTTCCAGAAGTATGGGGAAGCGTATATGATGTAAGAGATCTCTTAGATGCTTCTGTTAAGCTTATGGACGGCAAGTCACCTCTTGAAATAGAACTTCCGGGGGTGCTTGATAACATTAAGAAACCACTCCTTAGAAGGATAAAGGGAACTGTAATTGAAAAGGTTCTTAAAGACCATAATGTTATTAAGGATTATATGAAGTATTAATATAAGCGATGGTTGTATGATAAATATGGTGTTTTAAGATAACATAGTGTTTAAAAATGCAGCATTTTAAAATAGTGCAGGAAACTGTTGTGCTATATACAGAATATCAAAAATATTTGTCATATAAAAAGCTCAGCCTCAAGCTGATGGATAATTCCAGCAGCTAGGGCTGAGCCTTTTTATGTATTAGGAAAGCACCTGTGATTGGTGCACATATGACTACTTTAAATTATCAAGAAGTGCAATTAAAGTAGCCTTATCATTAAGCTTAGGGTTCTCAATTACAATATCAAGCAGTGTATTAAGTGTATTGCCGATTTCTGCACCCTTAAGACCATATTCGATAAGGTCAACTCCTGTTATATCAAGGTCTCTTATTGTAAAGCAGTCACCTCTTTCAAGTATATCCTCTGCCATACGCTGTAATTTATTAAGATGGTTATACTTGGCAGGGTTGCTTATAAATGTAATCTCTTCACTTGCCTTAATAGAAGCAAGCTGTAATCTTATTACTAACATAAAAATGTCACGTCCACACTGATGAAGTGCTTCTCTGACAGCAGGTTCTGTCTCATCGATGTGAAGCGGGGTGTATGTTAATATCTTTACAACAGTATCAATAGTCTTGTTATCCATTCTAAGATTTCTTAAAGCTGTTCTTGCCTCATCAGGTGGGCACACAAAAAGAATTGCGGCTAATCTTAGTGGAAGTTCATTATCAGTATATTTGCAGGTAAGAAGCAGCTTCTTGGCATATCTGCCGGTAAGATTATCAGCTATTACAGGCAGAATATTATTAAAAAGACCTGTTGTTGCATAAAGACTGCAATAATCAGGGTTATCTGATAAAAGAGTCTTCTTAAGTTCTACGCATACACGTTCCATACTGACTTTATCTATATTGCGGTTAAGCTTTTCAATAGCCTTAAATGTATCAGCTTCAATGGTAAAGCCAAGCTGTGCAGAAAATCTTATGGCTCTCATCATTCTTAAAGCATCTTCTGTAAAACGCTCAATTGGGTTGCCAACGCATTTTATTATGCGGTTATTAATATCGTCTATTCCGCCATATTCATCGACAAGCCCAGTTTCATTATTGTAAGCCATAGCATTTATTGTAAAATCACGTCTGCATAAATCATCCGTCAGCCTGTCGGAGAATTCAACAGAAGAGGGGTGTCTGCCGTCTTTGTATTCGCCGTCAATTCTGTAGGTTGTAACCTCATATCCAACATTGTGCAACATAACTGTTACTGTGCCGTGTTCAATTCCGGTATCAATTGTCTTATTGAAATATTCTTTGATATCGGAAGGGAGTGCAGAGGTTGTTATATCCCAGTCATTAGGAGTGAGTCCCATAATAGAATCGCGGACACAGCCGCCGACAGCATAAGCCTGATAGCCGTGGCTTTTAATTGTGTTGATTATAAAGTCAACGTCATTAGGCATATCAATTTTAAAACTACTATAATCCATACTTAATTACCAATCTTTAAATTATTATTTTGATTTCATTTTTAAATCTTTAAATCTGTTATTTGGCTATATAAAATTTGCAATAGCTCGCATTATTACTGCCCATAATTTTAACAAAAAAAACTATATTTGTCACTGAATGGCAAAGCATTTTTTATTGAACACATGCATATGATAAGTAGGCCTAGTTGGATTGGAGGGTATATTCGTGAATGAGAAATCAGAAAAGGTGTTAGAACAATATAATATCAGCATTAACCGTATGATAAGAGGCAGGGGCGGTATTATTATTGCAACTGGACAGGGGTATAAGCTTTTTACCCAGTGTGAGAAGCCTGACAAGTATTATGAGAGGGAGAATAATATTACACAGATATTAAAATCAGCGGGATTTGGCAATACAGATACATATGTAAGAAATAATGAGGGACAGCTTGTGTCGCAGGATGAGGACGGCAGAAGATATATTTTAAAAGACTGGTTTGATGCGAAGGAAAGTGATGTAAAGGATATGGGGGATATGTGCAGAGCGGTGAGTATGATGGCGTATCTTCATATGGCGTTAAGGGAGGCTGGAAGCGAGCTTAAGATTAATCCATGTGGTGAGACAGAGTACAAGGAGTATGCACAGGCAGAGCTTAAGGCATGCCAGAACAGGAAGGAAACAGCACTAAGAAAGACATATGTGAAGCACACAAGGGAATTAAAGAAAGCATACAATTATCTTAAGCAGAAAAAAGGCAGACAGACATTTGAGCAGCTGGCATTTAAGCATATCGGTGACTATTATGAGGAGGCGTGCAATGCAAGCGAGAGGCTTATGGACGAAAGATTTGATGAGAGGCTTCTAGATGCGGCGGTTAATGGAGAGATTTCGCATGGAAGCTATACTTACCATAATGTGCTTATCGGTGGAAAGGATACTTATGTTGTTAATTTTGACAGATATAAGAATGAGTGCCAGATTAGTGATTTGTACCAGTTCATAAGAAAAGTTATGGAGAAGTATAACTGGGAAAATAGTGTGTTCTACAGGCTTCTTGATGAATATGACAGAATATGTCCTCTTGATGATAATGAGCTTGAACTTCTTATGACACTTTTGTCATATCCGGAGAAATTCTGGAAGATAATTAACCAGTATATTAATAGTAATAAATCGTGGATTCCAGATAAAAATGTAGATAAACTAAGGAAGGTTATTGAGCAGAATGAAAGAAGAAGAGAATTAATTGATAAAATATGCTGTGTGTGGTAAAATTCCCATAGGTATAGCCAATAAACGATTATAATCAGGATACAGGGAATGAAACATACATTTATATATAATAAAGCTAATAGAACAAAGAACGAAAGTGGTATTACAAGAAGCAGGACACATCTGTTTAACATAGTTAAGCCATATTCGGTTGTAAAGAGAATGGCAGTTATTATAATGACTGCCATTATGATAATATGCCAGACAGGTTGTGGAACATCGGGAAGTAACGGAGCGATTGTACCGGGAAGTTCAATTACACCAGCGAAGAAAAAGGGCAATGTAACAGACATAGCCAGGAACAGTGACAATGCAACACTAGTGGGGATAGTATCGTCAATAGATACCACGCTTAAGAATATACATTTTATTGATATTGAAACTGGAACGGAATATTCAGTAATGTATACAGGTGGTACTGATATACAAGATGCTTATGGAAAGCTTAAGGCGGCGACATTGATACAGCCCGGAGAGATATATGATGTATACTGCAACAAATATGGCAAGGCAACTAAGATATATGGTTCAAAGAATGCGTGGAGCAGGACATCAGTTAAGGATATAGAGCTTGATGAAAGCACTAAGAGTGTGGTAATTGGACAGACTACGCTTAATTACAGGGATTATACGGTGGTAACCTCTGGAGGTAATCTTATAAGCATTGCACAGATTGTAAAGGAAGATGAACTTACATTAAGAGGAATTGATGATAAGCTGTACTCAATATCGGTTGATAATGGACACGGATATCTGGAACTGACAGGAATAGATGCATTTTTAGGCGGTTATGTGACATTAGGAAGCAGTCTTTTGTATGGTGTTACACAGGATATGATGCTTACTGTCGGAGTTGGTACTTATGATGTTGAACTTCAGAGTGCAGATATGACAGCAACCAAGAAAGTAACTATCAAGAAAGATGCGACTTCAACGCTTGATTTCTCGGAATATAAGCAGCTTTCAGCTAAAAAGGGTGCAATCAACTTCTCAGTTACACCAGAGAATGCAATTATGGCAATAGATGGAAGTGAAGTTGATTACTCAAAGCCTGTGTCATTAACATATGGTTCTCATACACTTACATTACAGGCTAACCATTATGAAACCTATACAGAGACATTTACGGTTAATTCAGATTACAAGACTAAGGTTATTGATATGACAAGCACAAGCTCGTCAACAACAGCAAAGACGACATCAGCGAGCCTTACTAATGGTTATAGTGTTAATATAACAGCACCATCAGGAGCGGCTTTGTATGTGGATAGTGTATACATAGGTGTTGTTCCATGTTCATTTAGCAAATCAAGTGGCAACAAGACTATAACATTGTCACAATCTGGGTATAATACAGTAAGTTATACTATATCAATACCTAATACAGCAGGTGATATGACATATGCGTTCCCAGGTATGACAAAGACAAGTGAGACTGCGACTGTACAGACGCCAACGGCAACAACGCCTACAGCCACATCTTCTAATTAGATTATGCAGAATGTATAGAAAAGAGGCAGAAGGATAATAATGACAAAAAAGATGAATATACCATTTTCACCACCAGATATATCAGAAAAGGAAATTGAAGCAGTAAGCGAAGCATTAAGGTCGGGCTGGATTACAACAGGTCCAAGAACCAAGGAATTAGAAAGACAGATGGCAGAGTTCACTGGCACTAAGAGAGGTGCGTGTCTTAATTCAGCTACAGCGTGTATGGAGACGGCTCTTAGATTATTCGGAATTGGAGCGGGAGATGAGGTAATAGTTCCGGCATACACATATACAGCATCAGCAAGTGTTGTATGCCACGTTGGTGCAATTTTAAAGCTTATTGATGTGCAGGAGGGAACTTATCATCTTGATTATGATGAGCTTGAAGCAGCCATAACAGAGAAGACCAAGGCGGTTATTCCAGTGGATATAGCTGGTGTAATGGTCGATTATGATAAGATAAGGGCAATACTTGAGAGCAAGAAGGCTTTATTTAAGCCGGCTAATGCTTATCAGGAGGCACTTGGAAGAGTTCTTATACTTGCTGATTCGGCACACGGATATGGTGCGTCAAGAAATGGACATAAGAGCGGACAATGTGCGGACTTTACATCATTTTCTTTCCATGCTGTTAAGAACTTTACAACAGGTGAAGGTGGAGGCCTTGTATGGAGAGAACTTGACGGAATAGACGATGAAGAAATATACAAAAAGATTATGCTTATGAGCCTTCACGGACAGTCAAAGGATGCACTTGCAAAGACTAAGCTTGGTGCGTGGGAATATGACATTATTGCACCACTTTACAAGTGCAATATGACAGATATAACAGCCGCCATAGGTCTTGCTCAGATGACAAGATATGAGGGGATGCTTGCAAGAAGAAAGCAGATGATTAATATGTATACAGAGGGTATTAAGGCAGGTGATGTTGAGTGCCTGTGCCATTATACGGATGAATATTCATCAAGTGGACATCTGTTTCTTACAAGACTCCTTGGAAGAGATGTAGAAGACAGAAATCAGTTTATAATAAGAATGGCAGAAGCAGGAATTGCAACGAATGTACATTACAAGCCGCTTCCTATGCACACAGCATATAAGCAGCTTGGCTTTGATATAAAAGATTTCCCAAAATCTTTTGAAATGTATCACAATGAAGTCACACTTCCACTTCATACTAATCTTACAGATGAACAGATAGAATATGTTATAGAGAATTTTAACAGCCTTAAATAACAGGTTTAACAGACTGGCAGAAAAGAGGTTGGTATGCAGCTTAGAAAATGGAATGAGCTTCCAAAGTTTATGAGAACAAGGGAAGTAAGAAAATATTACAATATAGTTAATAAACGTAGAGTTTCTTTAATGGCTAAGAGATTATTTGATATCGTAGTTGCATCAATAATGCTTGCTGTGCTTGCATTGCCGATGTTAATAATTGCAATACTTATAAAATGTGATTCAAGAGGACCTGTATTTTTCAGACAGGAAAGAGTTACACAGTATGGAAGAATATTTAAGATATACAAGTTCAGGACAATGGTTGTTAATGCTAATGAGCTTGGTGCTTCTGTGACTGTGGATAATGACAGAAGAATAACAAGAATGGGAAAGCTTTTAAGAAAGATAAGAGCTGATGAATTCCCACAGTTATTTAACATTCTTGCAGGAGATATGACACTTGTCGGCACAAGACCGGAAGTGCCTGAGTATGTAAAGCAGTATTCTAAAGAAATGTATGCAACACTGCTTTTACCGGCTGGGCTTACATCAAGAACAAGCATAGCTTATAAAGATGAAGATAAAATATTAGGTAATGCCGCCAATCCGGATAAAGCGTATGTTGAGGAAGTACTTCCTGCGAAGATGAAGTATAATCTTGAGGCATTAAGAAAGTTTGGTTTTGCAGAGGATTGCAGGGTGCTTTGGGATACATTTGAATCTGTTGTTGGAAGCGAGAGGCTTTCAGTGACAAAGAGTAGAAGGAGATAATAAATGTCTGATATGCTTATTACTATGTGTGTTATTGCATATAACGAGGAACAGAATATTAATGGAATATTAGAATGTATTAAAAATCAGGATTATGACCATAACAATATGGAGGTTGTGCTTGTAGACGGAGCATCAACTGATAATACAAGAGCACTTATGTGTGAATTTGCACTTGATAATAAAGATGAATTCAGAAGGGTTGTAGTGCTTGACAATCCTAAAAAGACACTTCCATCAGGCTGGAACGTTGCATTGAGGGAATATAAGGGTGATGCGATAATAAAGGTAGATGCACACGCTGTAATTCCAGAGGATTTTGTCAGTAAGAATGTGAGGGTGCTTGAAACAGGCGAATATATATGTGGTGGACAAAGACCTAACATAATAGACAAGCCAACTCCATTTAAGGAGACACTTCTTCTTGCAGAGAGCAGTATGTTTGGTTCAAGCATTGCTTCATACAGGAATAATCCTGGAAAGACTTATGTTAAATCGTTATTTCACGCAGCATATAGAAGAGAAGTATTTGAAAAGGTTGGTTTCTTTAATGAGGAACTTGTGCGTACAGAAGATAATGAAATTCATTATAGAATGAGAAAAGCTGGATATAAGCTGTGCTTTGACCCTGATATAATATCATACCAGTATACAAGAAGCAGTCTTAAGGCAATGCTTAAGCAGAAGTATGCTAACGGCTACTGGATAGGAAAGACAAGCAAGGTATGTCCTAAGTGCCTTAGCATATATCATTTTGTGCCATTTGCATTTGTCAGTGCAATAATAGCTTCAGGTTCGGTTATTGGAGCGACAGGACTTGCAGAGTGCATTAAGAAAAGGCACAACCATACACTTGGAAAAGGTATTTCGGCATTAAGAAAAGTAACAGTAGTGCTTACAACTGTTATGTGGGTGCTCTATGCTTTAATGGCATCTGGTATGGCGGCAGTATCTGCATTTAAAGCAGAAGATAAAAGAAATATAACTAATGCCTGTCTTCCTGTATTATTCCTGCTTCTTCATTTAAGTTATGGAATAGGCACAATAGCAGGACTTATGGATAAATCAAAAAGAGGTTAATTATGGAAGAGACAAGGAAAGATAAGCTACAGTTAATAGTCAGACGCTTTTTTCTTATAATAACAGATATAATTCTTGTTAACGGCTGTGTATTTATATCGCTGGTAATGAGGTTTAACGTTGATCTGGCGGCGATAGAGCCACAATATATACAGAATTTTAAGAGTACCTGCGTACCATTTACACTTATAACACTGCTTATATTCTGGTGTTTCAGAATGTATCACAGTCTGTGGCAGTATGCGAGTATAGCCGAGCTTTATAAGATAGTTGAGGCTTGTATTGTATCGGAGGTGGCACACGTCTGTCTTACAACAGTTATGGGAACACCGCTTCCTAGAGCCTGTTATTTTATGTCAGTAGTATTTCTTATAGTTGCAATGTGTGCGAGCCGTTTTATGTACAGGCTTGTAAGAACACTTTTACAGGAATACAGACATACATCAGAGCAGATTAAGATTATGATAATTGGTGCCGGTGAGGCTACCAATGTTCTTATGAGAGAGATTGCTAATTCAAGATACCTTGATAATTCCAAGGTTGTATGTATTATTGATGATGACCCTAAAAAGGTTGGAAAGTATATACGAGGCGTTAAGATTGTTGGAACAAGGGAGCGTATTAAGGAATATGCAAGATACTATGAGATAGATGAGATAATATTTGCTATTCCATCAGCATCGCAGGAAACTAAAAGACAGATACTTAATATCTGTAAAGAAACTAACTGTAATTTAAAGATTATACCTGGCGTGTATCAGATGATGGACGGCGAGATTAATGTTCAGGATATCAGAAATGTTGATGTGGACGATTTACTTGGAAGGGATCCTATCAATGTTGATGTGGAGTCAATTCTTGGATATGTATCGGGCAAGACTGTTCTTGTAACAGGCGGCGGTGGTTCAATTGGTTCTGAGCTTTGCAGGCAGTTAGTCAAGCATAACCCTAAGTGCCTTATTATATTTGATATATATGAGAACAGTGCCTATGATATACAGCAGGAATTAAAGATGAATTGTCCTTATGCCAATGTGGTGACGCTTATTGGTTCAATAAGAAATAACACAAGACTTGAGTGGATATTCTCACATTACAGACCGGATATTGTATATCACGCAGCGGCACATAAGCACGTTCCGCTTATGGAGGGAAGCCCTAATGAGGCAGTTAAGAATAATGTAGCCGGTACCTGGAATCTTGCAAGAATGGCAGACAAATATAATACCAAGAGATTTGTAATGATAAGTACAGATAAAGCCGTTAATCCGACTAATATAATGGGTGCGACAAAACGTATATGTGAGATGATAATTCAGTATTATAATGGAGTATCTAATACAGAATTCGTAGCCGTAAGATTTGGTAATGTACTTGGAAGCAATGGCTCTGTAATTCCTCTTTTTAAGAAGCAGATTGCAGCAGGGGGTCCGGTTACAGTTACACACCCTGATATAATAAGATATTTTATGACAATACCGGAGGCCGTGTCGCTTGTTATTCAGGCGGGTGCATACGCCAAGGGTGGTGAGATATTTATTCTTGATATGGGTGAGCCGGTAAAGATAGATGACCTTGCAAAGAATCTTATAAGACTATCAGGTTACACACTTGGTGTGGATATGGAGATTAAATATACTGGTTTAAGACCTGGTGAGAAGTTATATGAAGAACTTCTTATGGCAGAGGAAGGACTTCAGGATACACAGAATAAGCTTATTCATATAGGCAAGCCTATTCAATTTGATAAAGACAATTTCGAGGACAAGCTAGAAGTCCTTAAGGAAACAGCTTACAAAGAAGATGCGATGGCAGTAAGACAGCTTGTAAAGGAATTCGTTCCAACTTATAAGCCTGACCATGTATCGGATAATGATATACAATAAGAAACTGCAAAAAGAGGTTACTATGAAATATATTATTGATGGAAGCTTTTTGTATGGACATATTAAAGGTGTCCAGAGGTACGCAAGACAAATAACAAAAGAACTTGATAAATATATGGCGGATAAGCCTTACGAGGTTGAGATAGCTGTGCCCGAGATTGATTCAGAAGGTACATCTGCGGAAATTAACAGCTATAAGACACACTATAATAACATTAAGATTGTTATATTGGCTGGAAAATCTGGAAGAATGTGGGAACAGTTTACATTTCAGAGATATGTGGACAAGCAGAAGGCTAAGCCTGTATATTTATGTAATGAAGTATCACTGTTTATGAAAAATGGAATAGTTACGGTACACGACATAGCATTTAAGACACATAAGGAGTTCTTTAGAGAGCCGGGTGACTGGCATGAGATATTGTTAAGAAAGCTTATGTATCTTAAAGCCTTTAAGAGTGCTGATGCGATAATAACGGTCAGCGGGTTTTCCAGAAAAGAAATCATTGATAATTATAATACCTATGGTAAGGAAATAGTAGTTGCAGGCAATGGCTGGCAGCACTTTGATGTGAACAGCATAGACGAGAGTATATTTGACAAGTATGCCTCAAGAATAAAAAGACATAAATATTATCTGTATATGGCTTCATTAGCACCTAATAAGAATCTTAACTGGATTCTTAATAATGCGAAGCTTCACCCAGAAAGTACATATGTAATAGCAGGTGAAAGTCTTGGGGACAGGTCTGGAATAGAAAAGCTTGGCAATGTAGTGGCGATTGGTTATGCCAGGGATTCAGAGGCGAGAGCACTTATGAAATACTGCAAAGCATTTTTATTCCCATCAACCTATGAGGGCTTTGGAATACCACCTATGGAGGCACTCTGTATGGGAGCTGAGATTGTTCTTGGTGATATTCCGGTGCTGCACGAGATTTACAAAAATGCGGCTACATATGTCAACTGTCATAAGCCTGATGTGAATATAGATGAGCTGTTAGAAAAGAATAAGGTGAGTGACGAGGCAGTGCAGAATGTACTTTCAAGTCATTCGTGGGACAGGTCAGCCCATATAATTGCAGGAATTATGGACAAATATGCAGAATAAGGATTAAAAAGATGAAGATAGCGGTTGATGCAAGAACGCTTGGCAGCAGACCAAGCGGAGTGGGAATGTATCTTAATGACTTTCTTAAGCAGCTTATGAAATATGAGGATCTGGAATTCGTTCTTATATCAGATGTTGCAGAGAGTGAATATATTAAGTCATTTATTAAAAATGGAATAAAAGTATATACAAAGGGAAAACAGGTGTATAAGAGTGCCGGAGTTTATGCTTATTTTGCATATGTGAAAAAGCAGCTTGATATTATTAAGCCTGATATATTCTGGGAAGTTAATACGATAATTCCGATTAACCTCGGCGGTAGTTTTAAGACTATGATTACAATACACGATATGTTTCCAATAGAATATGTTGAATATTTCGGGCAAGTATATAGTATGTATTTTAAGTACAATCTTAAAAAGACACTTAAGAATACAGATATGATTCTATATAATTCAGAACAGACCAAAAGGACAACGGAAGAAATTTTCCCGGAAGCTAAGAGCATAGCGAATGTTAATGCTTATATAATATCCAATCCTGTTAAAAAGCAATGGGATAATAAAGATGATGATTATTTTCTTTATGTTGGCAATATGGAGAAAAGAAAGGGCGTTGACCTTCTTATAAAAGGCTATTTGCAATATAAGAACCGGGGCGGAAAGAAGAAACTTATTCTTGGTGGAAAGATGCAGGAAGAAGAGATTAACCAGATTGTAAGGTCGGCAATGATGTTAGATGAAGATATAACTTATCTTGATTATGTGACCCACGATAAAAAGCACGAGCTGTATGCCTCAATGTCAGCTTTTGTGTTTCCGTCGAAGGCCGAGGGGTTTGGTATGCCGATTATTGAGGTTATGCGTTTTAAAAAGCCAATTATAGCAAGTAATCTTCCTATATTTGATGAGATTACAGACGGCAATATTAATACATTTAATATAAGATGTAATGAATATGAGCAGATAAACAATCTTGCAGATGAATTATTGTCATATAATACAGAGATTGATACAGAAGCATATGCAAATGTAGTTAAAAGATATGCACCTGAGAGACTTGGGAAAGTTGTGTATGATTTCATTACAAGTGATTAAATTATTTATATTGTATATAAATAATATTTGCAATAGTATTAATGCGCTGGATTATAATTAAATTGAAAGATAATAGAAGACATTAAGGAGAAAGTATGAAAGTATTAGTAACAGGAGTGTCAGGTCAGTTAGGTCATGACGTTATGAATGAACTCGATAAAAGAGGATACACAGGAATAGGAAGTGATATAGCTGATAATTACAGTGGTATTCAGGATAACAGTGCTGTTACAACAATGGAATATGTCAAGATGGACATAACAGATGAGGCTGTTGTAGATGAGGTTATAAGCAGTGTATCACCAGATGTTATTATACACTGTGCGGCGTGGACGGCAGTAGATATGGCAGAAGATGATGACAAGGTTGAGAAGGTAAGAGCTGTCAATGTAAAAGGGACAGCTAATATTGCAAAGGCGGCTAAGAAGCTTGATTGTAAAATGGTATATATAAGCACAGATTATGTGTTTAATGGGCAGGGTGAGAAGCCTTGGGAGCCGGACTGCAAGGAATACAAGCCGCTTAATGTATATGGACAGACTAAGCTTGAGGGTGAGCTTGCGGTTGCTGATACACTTTCAAAATATTTTATAGTAAGAATAGCATGGGTATTCGGTGCTAATGGCAATAATTTTATAAAGACAATGATTAAGGTTGGAAAGAACCACGAGACTGTAAGAGTTGTTAATGACCAGATAGGAACACCAACATATACACTTGATCTGGCAGTATTATTAGTTGATATGATAGCTACAGAGAAATATGGATATTATCATGCAACTAATGAGGGTGGCTATATTTCGTGGTATGATTTTGCGTGTGAAATATACAGACAGGCTGGAATGGATATTAAGGTTATTCCGGTATCCACAGAAGAATATGGCCTTTCAAAGGCGGCAAGGCCATTTAATTCAAGATTAGATAAATCAAAGCTTAAAGAGGCAGGATTTACACCGCTTCCAACCTGGCAGAATGCTGTGGAAAGGTATATTAAATATTTAAAAGAACAGGAACAGGCTACAGGTAACGAATAGAAATGATTATAATGTCAGGGTCAGAACCCAACAACTTTAATGTTTCGTTATTGTGTATCCGTATTTACTAATTAAGAAGAAAGGTAAACGTATGAAGGAGAAGGCGGTTGGATTATGGAACAGGATTGCTACTAAAGAGAATAAGCAGATTGCGAAAAATGTTCTTTTGATTTTGCTTGTATCAAGACTATTTTATATATTTATTGGCTGTGTTACCAACTCAGCATTTGGCAATAATATTACATTTGCTAAGATGTTTCTTGGTGGCGATGCAGATTGGTATATTAAGATTGCTGAAAAAGGATATAGTCTTTCTGGAAGCATAAAGCCGGGAGATGGACAGGCTAACTGGGCATTCTTTCCTTTATTTCCAGTATCAATAAGATTGTTTAAATACATATTTTTCTTCCTTAGTTATGCACAGGCAGGAATACTTCTCAGCTTAATATATGTGTATATAATGGGGATATTTCTTGTTAAGACAGTAAGGCTTTATAAGCCTGACAGATTAGGATATTTTGCAGTGGTTCTTGTATATATGGGACCATACTCATTCTATCTTCATTGTGTATATTCAGAAACATTATTTATGATGCTTATTGCAGTGTTCTTTTACTATCTAAAAAAAGAAAAGGGCAATATTAATAATTACTGGATTTCAGCAGCTGCGGCTATGCTTGCAAGCTGTACAAGAATAGTTGGTGTTATACTTGTATTCCCGCTCGTATTGCAGATGTACCTTGATTTATATGATGGCAGGATAACATTTGGAAAGCTTGGTAGTTTTATAGTACATATGTTTAAAAATCCAGTTAAGATATTGCAGGTATTCTTATGTCCGGCAGGCATATTTGTTAATATGATGCATCTGTATTATGTGACAGGAGATGCATGGGCGTTCAGAAATGTGCAGGCAGCCTGGAGAGAAGATGGTGCTGGCTGGATAGGTAATATGATATGGGATTTCTTTAATAATATATATGCAGAAAGATACTGGATTCCGCTTGTTATGATACTGGCAATAATCGTGTATGTATATATGCTTAAATGTAGATATTATTCAGAAGTTCTATTTGCTGTCATAACACTTATAATTCCTTTTACGGGCGGAGTTATGTCAATGTGCAGATTTATAGTTGGAAGTTATGTTGTATACATTGGTTTATATGATTATTTTGCAGATAAGAAAGACTTAAAGTGGCTGGCGGTATTTCTTGCAGTAGTTATGGAAGCATTTCTTATATGGTTATGGTTTACAGCAGGTGTCAACGCATTTACGGCGTAGAAAAGGAGAGTTGGGATGAATGATAAGAAAAAATGTATTAATATAATTGCATATATTATTGTTGTGATTCTTGCAGTGTTCTATCTTGCAACGCTTGTGCTTGGCAGTAAGCTTGATGTATCAGATGAATATAAGCTTTACTATGTAGATGGTGAATTGTCTAAGTGGCCGGGTGAAAATGGTCTTGACTATTACTTTGGTAATACAGAGATATATGATATATCAAAGCTTGAAGAATATAAAAAGTTATTAGAAGAACAGAAGCTTTATGGCGATATTATAACAGATGATGAAGAAGAGGCTGATGAGGTTAATGAGGATAGTGTGGAGTCTAACAGAGATTCTGCCATTGATAAATATTTCCAAAAAATGTTAGCAGCAGAGAATAATTATGTATCAGAAGATGCTGATGATAATTCTACAGCTGATAAAGATGAGGATAAGACAATAGCTTCTGCATTGAACATTCCTTACAGATACACAAAGGGTTTCTATTCACTTCATACAGGGATATATACTAATAAAGGTAATGAGGCAGCACTTTATTACAGATTTGTAACAAGAGTTGAGAAAGACATTGTGCTTGAAGTGTATGGTGCAAGCTATAATACAGATACTAAAGTATATGCCAATGATGAATATATTGGAACTATAACTGCATATAATGAAACAGAGGGAGCGGTTAAGTACCATAAGAATGAATATGGTGACAGGGAAAGAGAAGATAAGGTGAATGATAACCTTAATACTTTAAAGATACCAGCAGATATTGTAGGAAATGATGGTATTGTAAAGATATCTTTCGTGCCAGAAGAAACTGTTAATATATATGATTACACATCAGCTATTGGCAATGATAACTTTAAGAAATATAAGGGACTTCGTATTACTTCGGTTAATATGTTTTATTAATTAATAAATATTGTAAAAAACACTTGCCAAGATAAGATATATATGATAAAATGCAAAAAGTTTCCTGAGTTAGCAGACTGACTTAGGAATTATGGGTGGATTCCCGAGTGGCCAAAGGGGACAGACTGTAAATCTGCTGGCACTGCCTTCGAAGGTTCGAATCCTTCTCCGCCCACTTTGATGTATATTATACATCTGTTTAACATAATATATATAGTGAATGCCGCGGGGTAGAGCAGCTCGGAAGCTCGTCGGGCTCATAACCCGAAGGTCACAGGTTCAAATCCTGTCCCCGCTACTAAGCCTAGATAGCTCAGTCGGTAGAGCAGAGGACTGAAAATCCTCGTGTCACTGGTTCGATTCCGGTTCTAGGCACTTAAAGCTGTTTCGTGATGAAACAGCTTTTTTTGCGTTAATAACATTTATAAACACATATTTTTAATAAACAAAGGGGGATATTATGTCAAAAGGAAACATTAATTATAAATATTTGAAAAGAAGAAAGTCATGGTTCAGGAGAAATCTGCCACTTGTTATTTTTATTGCTGTTGCTGTGATTGCTATTGCAGGAGCATTAACTGCTGGAATTATGTTGTCTCATTCTAATAAGAAAAAACAGGCTGATAATCAGGATAGTAATGATGAACAGACAGTTGTTTCAACAGAAGAGACAACTGTGGCAAGGGAAGTTGTGTGGATTGATAATAAAGAGCCTGAATCAAAAGAACAAGAATATATTGCACCAGAAGGTGTTTATCTTCCATATTTTATTAAGGTAAACAGAGCTGCTAACTGTGCTACAGTGTATGGGATTGATGAGAATGGAGAATACACTATACCAGTCAAAGCATTTGCAACATCATGTGGAAAAGCAGGCGACGAAACTATTGTGGGTGAGAATTATGTAACATCAGATAAGTACGAATGGGGATATATGGTTGATGGTACTTATGGACGTTATGCATTCAGAATAAGTGGAGGTTATCTGTTCCATTCTGTTCCATATTATTCAATGAATAAGGGTGATCTGGAGGATGGACAGTACAATAAGCTTGGTGATTATGCTTCTCTTGGATGCGTTAGAATGTGCGTTAGGGATGTAAAGTGGATATATGATAACTGTCCATCGGGAACAGGTGTAACTATATACGATGATGCAGTTAATCCTGGACCACTTGGTAAGCCGGATTCTATAAAGATTCCAGAGGACAGTGCATATGCCGGCTGGGATCCTACAGACCCTGACGAGAATAATCCGTGGAATGCTTATAGTGCTAAGATAGAAGGGGCAAAGGACATTCAGACAAAGATTGTGACTGTTGGAATATATACATTTGACCAGACAGGTACTTATAATATTAAGTATGAAGTTACAGATGCAATTGGAAGCCATGATGAAGTAACAGTAAAGCTTATGGTTACAGAATAAGAGATAATGGAGTTGTATTGATGGGAAATATAGATATTCTGGAAAAACTTGAAGAGTATTCAAAAGCTGGTTATGTGCCGATGCATATGCCAGGAGGAAAGCGCAATACTGAATATGCAAGTACTTCAGAACTTGATATTACCGAGATTGACGGATTTGATAATATGCATAATGCGGATGGTATTATTAAAAATGCGTCTGACAGGGCAGCAAAACTGTATGGGGCAGATAAAACACTGATGCTTGTAAATGGAAGTACAGCAGGAATATTATCAGCTATATGCGGTGCAACAAAAAGAAAAGGAAAGATTATCGTTGCAAGAAACTGTCATGTATCTGTGTATAATGCATTGATTATGGCACAGTTAGAGCCTGTATATGTTATACCTGAGGTTGATAATGATACAGGAATATACAGTGGAGTTTCATTGGAACAGATTAGAAAATGTGTTGAAAATAATAGGGATGCACAGGCGGTTATTATAACTTCTCCGACTTATGAAGGTGTTGTGTCAGAGGTAAGGGAGATTGCCAGTTATCTGCATGAAAAAGGAATACCACTTATAGTTGATGAAGCACATGGGGCACATTTTGAATTCAGTGAGGAATTTCCAGAGTCGGCAGTAAAAGCTGGAGCTGACATTGTAATTAACAGTATTCATAAAACATTACCGGCACTTACACAGACTGCACTTCTACATATTTCTGGAAATTATGTAGATTATGATAAAGTGGAAAGATTTTGGAATATATATCAGACAACCAGCCCCTCATATATTCTTATGGCGAGTATTGACAGGTGTATGAGAATTATTGAAGGGCAGGGAGATTATATTTTTAAGAAATATATAAACAGACTTAAGAATTTAAGAGAAAATATTGCAAAACTTAATAATATAAGGTTGATGGATAGTGATGATATTTCTAAGATTATTCTTATATGTAATGATGGAAAGTACCTATATGACAGGTTATTGGATGAATATAAGGTGCAGCTGGAGATGGCATCATTTAAATATGTTATTGCAATGACTTCAGTTGCTGATAAACAGGAGTATTATGACAGATTTCTTAGTGCATTGAAGGAGATTGATGAAAGCTGGAAAGTTGAAAGCAAAGACAGTGAAAATGATGTAGGGGAAAGCTTAGGGTATGCGATTAACAACAAGCCGGAAGTATGTATGTGTCCTGCAGATGCAATTGATTTAATGGATGAAAATGGATATGAAGATTTATCTGTTAATTCACCTGATATATGTGGTAGAATAAGTATGTCATCGGTTCTTATATACCCACCGGGAATGCCTGTTGTTAATGTAGGCGAGCGGATTACCGGTGATGTATGCAGAATTATTAAGAGTGCGATAAATGCCGGGCTGGAAGTACCCGGTCTTAAGGAAGGAAAGATAAGATGCCTGAGATAGCATTTATTATGGGAAAAAGCGCGTCTGGCAAGGATAAGATATATAAAAACCTAATTGAAGATGAAAGTCTGAAGCTTAATACTGTTATATTGTATACAACAAGACCAATGAGAGCCGGGGAGACCGATGGGGTTGAGTATTTTTTTGTAAATGATGAGACAGCTGTTAAGATGCAGGAGAGCGGCAGGATTGTTGAACTGAGAGAATATAATACTGTGTATGGTGTGTGGAAGTATTTTACAGCTGATGACGGACAGATTGACCTTAACAGTGGTAACAAATATCTGGTTATAGGAACGCTTGAAGCGTATGATAAATTCTGTGAATTCTATGGAAAACAGCATATTATGCCGATATACATTGAAGTAGAAGATGGATTGAGACTCACAAGGGCTATCCACAGAGAACAGAAACAGGATAATCCACACTATGAGGAAATGTGCAGAAGATTTCTTGCAGACAGTGAGGATTTTTCAGAAGAGAATATTGCTAAGGCTGGTATTACAAGAAGGTTTAGCAATAATGGAGAGTTAGAGGATTGCATTAGTGAAGTTAAGAGTGCCATATTAGGAGGTATGTATGGATATTAAGGTTAAAGATATAGCACCGGCTAATCAGACCACTCCGGTTAAAGCACAGGAAAAATCAGATGATAGTTTTAAGTTTACACTGATTAGCAATATTGAGGAGAAAGACCTTCAGGAAAAACTGGGAAATATGATGCAGGAAATTACCGAGCAGGGTGAAAAGATTGCAAAGCATATGGATATAAGAGATATGAAGAAGTACAGAGAGCTTGTTAAGGGATTCCTAAATGAAGTTGTAAACCGTTCACACAAGTTTTCAAGAGAGAACTTTCTTGACAGGAGAGGAAGACACAGGGTGTATGGAATTGTTAAGATGGTAGATGAGAATCTTGATAATCTTGCCAGAGAACTGGTAAAAGATGAAAAGGATCATCTTGCAATAGTCGGAGCTATTGATGATATCAGGGGATTGTTATTAGATATTTCAACATAGGAGCAATATGTGTTATAATATTACAGATAAGTAATGAAAAGAGGAATAAGTATGGGTAATTTTTCAGATATATATGGATATGAGACTATTAAAGAACATTTGCAGAGTGCAATATCTATGGGAAAGGTATCTCATGCTTATGTAATCAGCGGAGGACTTGGTTCAGGAAAGAAGCTTATTGCCAGCACATTTGCACAGACACTGCAGTGTGAGGCGGGCGGTGTTGAGCCTTGTGGGGTGTGCCATTCCTGTGTGCAGGCAGCAGGCAGGAACCAGCCGGATATTATCTGGGTTGGACATGAGAAGCCGGGAAGTATTGGTGTTGATGATATAAGAGACCAGCTTGTATCGGATATGCAGATTAAGCCTTACAGCAGTCCTTACAAGATATACATTATTGATGAAGCAGACAAGCTTACTGTTGCAGCACAGAATGCAATGCTTAAGACAATTGAAGAGCCACCGGCTTATGGAATTGTTATTCTTCTTGCTAATAATCCGGATGTTTTCTTACAGACTATTCTGTCAAGATGCGTTGTGCTTGATCTTAAGCCACTTAAGGATGATGTAGTTATTAAATATCTTAAAGACCACTATGATAATATCGGTGATTATGAGTGTAAATTTGCAGCAAGATTTGCAGCTGGACGAATCGGCAGGGCAATGACTATGGTTGAATCTACTGAGTTTGCAGAGTTAAGACGTGATGTAATGGATGTTATTAAGAATGCTAAGGATATGGATTCGGCTGATATTATGACATCGGTGAAAAGAGTTACCAATTATAAGCTGACTATTGATGATTACCTTGACCTTATGCTTATGTGGTACAGGGATGTACTTATGTTTAAGAGTACGAATGATACTAATCTGCTCATATTTAATGACCAGATGACACTGATAAAGAGTCAGGCACAGACTATGTCATATGAAGGTTTACAGGATATTATTAATTCTATTGACAGGGTTAAGGTGAGACTTCAGGCAAATGTTAATTTTGATCTGGTTATTGAATTGCTTATTATGGCGATTAAGGAAAATTCATAGAATGGAGAGTATAGATGACTAAAGTTGTTGGAGTTAGATTCAGACAGGTTGGAAAGATATATTTTTTTGCACCTGGGAAATATTCAGTTGAAACAGGACAGCATGTTATTGTTGAGACTGCCAGGGGAGTTGAATATGGACAGGTTGTTCTAGGTGAAAGAGAAGTAGAAGATACAGCGGTTATCCAGCCTCTAAAGGCAATTATAAGGGTTGCAACACCAGAAGATGACGAAAGAGAATTAAAAAATAGAGAAAAGGAAAAAGAAGCATTTAAGATATGTCTTGAGAAGATTGCAAAGCATAATCTTGACATGAAGCTTATTAAGGCTGAGTATACATTTGACAATAATAAGGTGTTGTTCTATTTTACTGCTGATGGAAGAATTGATTTCAGAGAGCTTGTTAAGGATCTTGCTGCAGTATTTAAGACAAGAATTGAATTAAGACAGATTGGAGTAAGGGATGAGACTAAGATTCTTGGTGGAATTGGTTCCTGCGGAAGACCTTTATGTTGTGCCACATTTTTACCAGAATTCAATCCGGTATCTATTAAGATGGCTAAGGAGCAGAATCTGTCACTTAATCCAACTAAGATTTCAGGTGTGTGTGGAAGACTTATGTGTTGTTTAAAGAATGAGCAGGATACATATGAGGAATTAAATAGTCATCTGCCTAATGTGGGAGATTCTGTTACTACACCAGATAAACTGGTTGGTGAGGTTTCAAGTGTCAATGTTTTAAGGCAGAGAGTTAAGGTATTAATAACTCATGATAATGACGAAAAGGAACTTAAGGAATATCCGGTTGAGGAGCTTCGTTTTAAGAGAAAAAGAAGATTTGATAAGGTCCGCATTGATGATGATAAGGAACTTAAGGCACTTGAAGAATTAGAAAGAAAAGAAGGAAAAGCCCATATTAGTGATGATTAATGAACGAATTGATGATTTGATGAGAGATGGACTAAAGCTTATACAGAATACAGATATTTTTTGTTTTGGAATGGACGCAGTGCTGTTGTCTACTTATGCCAGGGCAGGGAAGAAGGACAGGGTGCTGGATATGGGTACCGGTAATGGTATTATTCCGGTGCTTATGCAGTCTAAGAATCCAGGTAGCACATATAGTGCTCTTGAGATTCAGGAGGGAAGCACACAGCTTGCCAGAAGAAATGTGGAGCTTAATCATCTTGAGGACAGAATCAGTGTTGTTAAGGGTGATATTAAGGAAGCTTCCACTATATTTGGGGAAGCTTCTTTTAATGTTGTGACGAGCAATCCGCCATATATGAATGAAAATCACGGTATTGTTAATCCGGACAGTGCCAAGGCAATTGCAAGGCATGAGCTTCTGTGTAGTCTTGATGATGTTATAAGGGAAGCAAGCCGTTGTCTTAAATCCAAAGGGAAAATGTATATGGTTCACAGGCCGAACAGACTTGTCGATATATTTGACACTATGAGAAAGTATCATCTTGAGCCAAAGAGAATGAGGCTGGTATACCCTTATGCGAATAAGGCTGCCAATATGGTGCTTATAGAAGCGGTTAAGGGAGGTAATTCCCAGCTTATTGTTGAAGAACCGCTTATTGTATACAAGATGGACGGTACTTACACTGATGCGCTTCTTAAAATGTATGAATAGATAGAGGTTTATTATGGATAATGAGAGAAATATAAAGAAAGACGGACCGGGTATGCTGTATCTGTGTGCAACACCTATTGGTAATCTTGAGGATATTACTTACAGGGTTCTGCGTGTGCTTTCAGAGGCAGACCTGATTGCAGCAGAGGATACAAGAAACAGTATTAAGCTGCTTAATCATTTTGAAATAAAGACACCTATGACAAGCTATCATGAATTTAATAAGTATGATAAGGCAAAGGTTCTTGTTGATAAAATATTAGGTGGAATGGATGTGGCTGTAATTACTGATGCAGGAACTCCGGGAATATCGGATCCAGGTGAGGAGCTTGTAAAGCAATGCAGGGCAGCAGGCATCAGGGTTACTTCACTTCCGGGACCGGCAGCATGCATAACAGCGCTTACAATGTCAGGACGCGAGACAAGAAGATTTGCATTTGAAGCATTTTTACCAGCGGATAAGAATGAGAGAAAAGAAGTTCTTGCAGAGTTAGCATGTGAAACAAGGACTATGATTATATATGAAGCACCGCACAGACTTACTAAGACACTTGCGGAACTACAAGATACGCTTGGCGGTGACAGACAGATTACTATATGTAAGGAACTTACCAAGAGATATGAGAATTCTATGGAATTCACGCTTGAATCTGCATGTGAATATTATGAAAATAATGAGCCGAGAGGCGAATATGTGCTTGTGATTGCCGGAAAGAGCCGTGAGGAGTTAAAGGCCGAGGCAAGAAAGCAGTGGGAAACCATGAGTGTGGCAGAACATGTGCAGGTGTATATGTCGCAGGGTATGGACAAGAAAGAAGCCATGAAAGCTGCGGCAAAGGACAGGGGTGTGTCAAAAAGGGATATATACCAGGAGCTTGAAGGGAAAGCGTAAGCAGCTACCGGATAGTGTGCTCTCTGATGATTGCACGTACTGTCTTGAAAAGATAAGGCTTGATAGTATCTATGTCAGCAGGTTCTTTATAAAGAATTGCGCTGTAGCAAGTTGAACTTACAAGCTCAACAATAAGAAAGAGCATTATTTCAGGCTCTTCAAGTGAGATATCCTCAGCGTTAATCATTTCATAATATACATCTTTAAAGTTAATATCATCAGATGCAACCTTAGTTGTGAGAGCTTCCTTGAAGATTCCCCAGCTAAGGTTTTTTGATATAAATGTGAGAAGAGTCTGATTAGAATTCAGCTCATCTACAATATGATTAATTATAAATATTATTTTTTCTTCGAAACCTAACTGTTCGTTCTTTTCTTTAGAAAATTCCTCTAAATCAGCGACGGCATTCTTAAATAATTTACTTGATTCATGTGATATAAGACGGTTTCTTATATCATACTTGTCCTTAAAGTACAGATAAAATGTACCCTTAGCAATACCTGCTTTCTGAGAAATTTCCGCAATAGAAGTCTTCGCAACCCCCTGGGTAGTAAAGAGATTAAATGCAGTATTCAGCAGAGAAGTAAGTTTCTGTTGTTTGTTAGTTTCAAGCTTTCCCATATCAATCACTCACCTTTATATAATACTATTTTATTAGTTAAAATGCGTATATGATGTGGTGTTGTAATTATTTGCAGCTACTTTGGAGCCGCCGGCACTTAACAAGTTGCAGGAACTGCAACGAGTTTAGTGTCCGCTGCGAGCGACAAGCAGCGCAAGCGTGCCTGAAAATAATTACAACACCACATCTTATGTCAACATTATACACCAACTCAATTATAAAATAAATATTAAAAAATGACTTTTGGTCAATTTTCTATTGACTATGTGTTTTGAGGTGCTATAATGTCAACTGAAATTGAAAATGACTATCGGTCATATTTGTTAAAGACATGAATACTTATATGACTAAGGGTTGTTGGCATTTGCATCTTACAGAAAGGCGTGGTTATTTATATGAAAAAGTTTGGAAAAGTTGTTGTTAAGTTAAGAATTCCAATTCTGGTTCTTAGCTTCCTGCTGTTGATTCCATCAGTTCTTGGTTACTTTAATACCAGGGTTAATTACGATATCCTGTATTATCTGCCAAATGATATCGACACTATGCAGGGACAGGACATTTTGCTTGATGATTTCGGAAAGGGCGCTTATGCAATGGTCGTCGTTGACGGAATGAATAAGTCAAATGTTTCTAAGTTGGTAAAGAAGGTTGAGGGGGTTGACCATGTAGCGTCAGTTATCTCTTATAGTGGAATAGTAGGAGATGATGTTCCTTCAGAAATTCTTCCTGATAAGTTCCGTTCTTATTTTGAAAATGAGGATTCAGGAGCTACGTTGTTTGCAATATTCTTTGATGATACAACATCAAGTGACGATACAATGAAGGCTATTCAGGAAGTAAGAGATGTTACGGATAATCAGTGTTATATTGCCGGTATGTCTGCTGTAGTTACAGATACTAAGACAATGGCAGAAAAGGAGACTCCTTTTTATGTACTTGTAGCGGTTGTTCTGGTATGTATTGTACTTGCTATATTTATGGATTCATTCCTTGTACCAGTATTCTTTATGCTAAGTATAGGTATGGCAATTGTGTATAACCTTGGTTCTAATTATTTCTTAGGTGAGGTTTCATACATAACGAAAGCACTGGCTGCGGTACTTCAGCTTGGTGTAACTCTGGATTATTCTATATTCTTATGGCACAGTTACAAGGAAGCTAAGGAAGAAACTCCGGATGATCATCACGAAGCTATGGCGGTTGCTATTGGGAATACACTAACATCAGTTGTTGGTTCTTCCATAACGACTGTTGCAGGATTCATAGCACTCTGCTTTATGAGCTTTACACTTGGTCTTGACCTTGGTGTTGTTATGGCAAAGGGTGTTGTATTGGGTGTTATTGGTTGTGTTACAATACTTCCTTCCCTTATTCTTACATTTGACAAGGCTCTTGAGAAAACAATGCATAGAGAGATTATGCCGAATTTTGATAAACCGGCAAGATGGATTGTTAATCATTCATGGATATTCCTTATAATATTCGTGCTGCTTCTTGGTCCGGCAATCTACGGATATAACAATACTAAGGTTTACTATGATTTGTCTGATACACTTCCAGAGAAGCTTAACTGTTCGCAGGCTAACAAGATGCTTGCCGACAACTTTGACGGAACTAATTCTATATATATGATTCTTGCAGACAGTAATCTTTCAGCAGAGGATTCTAATGCAATGATGAATGAGGTAAATGATCTGGACGGAATTTCATTTGCATTAAGTATTGACTCAGCACTCGGTGGAGAAATCCCTACGGAAATGCTTCCTGATTCGCTTGTTTCAGAGCTTAAGGGTGATGAATACCAGATTATGATGGTATCAACTAATTACACAATTGCTTCTGATGAAATCAATGACCAGATTAATAAGGTTGATGCAATTGCAAAGAAGTATGATGCTAAATCTATGGTAATTGGAGAAGCTCCTTGTACTAAGGATCTTATCACTATTACTGATAAGGATTTTAAGACAGTTAGTGCAGTTTCAATTGTTGCGATATTCTTTATTATTTTCTTCGTATTGAAGTCAATATCTCTCCCGGTTATTCTGGTTGCTGCTATTGAATTTGCAATATTTGTTAATATGGGTATTCCATATTATACAGGAACAACGATACCATTTATATCTTCGGTAGTAATCGGAACTATTCAGCTTGGTGCGACAGTCGATTATGCAATTCTTATGACTACAAGATATAAGAGAGAAAGAGCCGCTGGTAACTCTAAGAAAGAGGCTATATCAATAGCACTTGGAACATCTATTCCATCTATTATTGTCAGCGCACTTGGTTTCTTCGCAGCAACATTTGGTGTAGGTATGATAGCCAGTGTTGATATGATTGCTTCACTTTGTACACTTATGGCACGAGGTGCAATCATCAGTATGTTTGTTGTTATATTTGTTCTTCCATCACTTTTCGTATTACTTGATAAGGTGATTATTCATACAAGTTTAGGTTTTAAGCCTAAGAAGAACAGTCAGAATTAAATTAGGAGGATTTATTATGGTAAAGAGGAATTTATTCAGATATAGTTCAGTTTTAATGTGTGTTGTTCTTACTGCGGCAAGTCTTGTTGGCTGCGGTTCTAAGACAGCTGCAACAACAGGAACAGATACAGCTTATGTAACAGAGATGGCAGCAGGCAGCACTGAGGCTGCTATTACACAGGCAATAACTAACGAGCTTGCAGTGTCTAACAAGAGCACACTTGCAACTAACACAAGACAGGAAACTGTTTATGTATTCAATGATGCTTCAGGTAACAAGAATCACATCACTGTCAACGAAAAGATTACAGACGCTAACGGCAATGAGACTCTTAATAAGACTGAGTCAAGTGAAAATGCGCCAGTGACAATGAAGGTTACTTACAAGCTTGATGGAAAGGAAATTAAGCCGGAAGACCTGGCCGGAAAGAGCGGAAAGGTTACAATACATTTTGATTACACTAATAATCAGAAGAAAACTGTAACAATTAATGGTAAGAAGCAGACAGTTGCCGTACCATTTACAATGATTACAGGCATGATGCTTCCAACAGATGTATTCTCAAATGTTGAGGTTACTAATGGTAAGCTTACTAAGGTCGGTGATAATATTGTAGCAGTCGGTATGACAATGCCAGGACTTAAGGATACTATGAATCTTAAGTTTAATGATAAGTCACTTGACCTTGATATTCCTGAGTATTTTGAATTAACAGCAGATGTTAAGGATTTTTCACTTGATATGACTATGTCAGTTGCAACATCTAATCTTCTTTCAGATATGAATGCTGATGATATTACTTTAGATGACTTAAAGAAGACAGTTGCTTCATTAGATGATGCAGCAAACCAGCTTGCAGACGGAACTGTATCTTTACAGGATGGAACACAGCAGTTAAGTGATGCAATTCCAGCACTTACTGATGGTGTTGACCAGTTAAATACAGGTGCTTCTTCTCTTAAGGATGGTATATATGCATACGCAGATGGCGCTGCAAGTGCATATGAGGGTTCAGTTTCACTTAATAACAACATGAAGACATATGCTGACGGAATCGGAACTCTTTACAATACTCTTAAGGATAACAATCTTGACAGCAGTGTTGCTTCGGCAGCTAAAGGGGCAAGTGATCTGGCAGCAGGTGCTGTAACACTTGATGCAGGAATTGACAGTGCTTTAGCTGGGGCTGGAGCGCTTGCTACTGGGGCAGATACATTATCAGGTGGTCTTACAAAGCTTGAGGCTGGTTCTGATAAGTTATCAGCAGGAACTACACAGTTAAAGAGCAGTCTTGAAGCAGGAAAGACACAGGCAGCTGAAAGTTACAGTACAGCTTATGGAAGTTTCTATAAAGTAGCATTTGCAGTAACATGCATGAGTCAGGGAATTAATCCTAATTCAGCAACACCACAGCAGCAGGCAGTAATCGCAGCAGCTTTGGCACAGTCTGGTATATCACAGACGCCTGATGTAACAAGTAAGACACAGTACGCTTTAGCAACAGGTTATATATTAAAGAACTATGCATCTGTCAAGCAGGTAGTTGCTGCTACTGTAAGTGCAGCAGCTGGCGGACAGCTTGATGAAGCGACAGTAAGTTCTAAGGCAGATGAGCAGATTGTTACAATGACAATCGGACTTTCACAGGCTTATCAGGCATATAACAATTGCAATACAACATTATCATCTCTTGAAGATGCCGGATATTTTGATGGTATGACTTCACTTAATGAGGGAATTAAGTCAGCTAATTCTGGGGCAACACAGCTTAAAGCAGGAATTGACCAGTTAAGCACAGGTGCAGGACAGTTAAGTGCTGGTTCTAAGCAGCTTAAGTCAGGACTTGGTACATTAAGTACAGGTCTTAACACACTCAGCACATCAGTAGGTTCGTTCTCAACATACAGAGAAGGAACTCTTTGCTCAAGCTTATATGTATTAAATCTTAATGCAGGAAAACTCCAGCAGGAAGGAACAGCAGTCCTTCAGAGCGGACTTTCACAGCTTACAGCTAATAATGATACATTAAAGAGCGGAGCTTCACAGCTTGCAGATGGAACAGCTACATTAAAGGATAGTTCAGGAACACTTGCAGATGGAGTTACACAGTTAAATGAAGGTGCAATCACATTAAAGGATGGAATGGCACAGTTTAACAGTGAGGCAATCGAGCCTATCACAAAGCTTGTAGACTCAGACGCACAGACAGCCGTTGATACAATCAAGGCGGTAGTTAAGGCAGGTCAGGAATACAATTCATTCTTAGGCAAGTCAGATGACAAAGCCGGAAGTGTAACATTTGTTTACAAGACAGCAGGTATCACAGCCAATAAATAAGCTTTTTTCTTTCAAACACTTTCATATAAAGATGGAACAGCCACCCTTGGGTTTCCCCGCGGGTGGCTGTTTCAATATGTTATATATGAATAAATGTGAATATTACAAGGTATAATCTATACTAATGGGGATTTTGCAGGAATATGATACCTAACGAATGGGAATTTGAGCGGAAACCGAGGTGCTGTAAATGGGGATTTGCGCGAAAATAGTGTTTACACGAATGGGGATTTGCGTTATAACACATATAAAAACGACTGCCTTTGAATATCTTGGACAGTCGTTTAGATTCATTTGGTTAATTATTATTCTTATGTTTCTTGATAATCTCTTCATATCTGCGCTGGGAGGCTTTCTCTTCCTCAGTAAGTTCTTCTGGCGCATCTTCAATATCATTAAGCTGTGCGAATACATCAGCTAAATCATCAAAATTGAGCAAATTCTTATTATCTGGCATAAATACCTCCTTTATTAATGCAGTTATTATGGAAGCTGGTGAAAGAAGTCTTCAAGCCGTATAAATGTCTTGGTAAGTACCTCAGCTTCTTCCTTGGTTAAATCCTTCGTGATATTCTCAATCATGTCTTTATGAAAATTCTCATGATGCCTGTAAGCTGCAATTCCTTTATCTGTCAGGGAGGCATACACTATACGGCGGTCTTTCTCACCGCGCTTTCTTGTAACATATCCTTTCTTTACAAGTCCGTTGATACCGACCGTCAGAGTTCCCATAGTTACACCAAGTGACTTGGAAATTGTGGACATAGTACGAGGTTCTTCAATTCCTACAGCTTCAATAATATGCATATCTGTAACAGAAATATCCTTAAATTCTTCTGTGATAAGAGCCCTTTCTTCAATGTTCAAGATATCATTGAACAAGTCTACAAGCACAGAATTCAGAGACTCAAATATATCCATAAACACGTACCTTAACCTTACTTATTAATAGAATAATTATATCTTATTAAAAAGTAATATGCAAGTTTGCAATTTGTACAAATGTGGTGTAATATGTCATTGGAATATGCAAAACTGGGTATTTGATACCCTTAATCTATTATGACGTTGGAGGAAGACATGAAATTTATAGCAATTGGTGAATTGATGTTGAGACTATCACCACCTAACTATGAAAAACTTGTAACTACACATGATTTCAGAGTTAATTATGGCGGAGCAGAGGCGAATGTAGCGGTTTCCCTTGCAAACCTTGGTGTTGATTCAACATTTTTTACAGTATTACCTAACTCAGACCTTGGAAAGTCAACTATTAATTATCTTAAGTCTAATGATGTGCATACTAAGCACATTATAAGATCAGAAGGAAGAATGGGACTTTATTATCTGGAAGAAGGTGTTTCTGTCAGGCCTTCACAGGTAATATATGATAGAGCTGATTCTGCATTTGCAGAATACGACTATAAGGATGTTGATTTCGAGGAGATTCTTAAGGATTATGACTGGCTACATATTAGCGGTATCACTCCAGCTCTTTCTTACAACTGCCGTAAGATGATGGATATGGCAGTTAAGGCAGCTAAGAAGATGGGACTTACTGTCAGCTTCGACCCTAACTGGAGAAGTACGCTCTGGTCATTCGAGACTGCAAGAGATGTTCTTAGTAAGTACCTTCCTTATGTTGATGTGCTTATTGGAATCGAACCTATCCATGTATACAGAGAAGATGGAACTGATGTTAAAGACGGTCTTACAATGGACCCATCATTTAAAGACATGGACAGAGTATTTAAGGCAATAGACGAGCAGTATCATATGAAAGCTATTGCAAGAACTGTAAGATATGTACACTCAGGAAGCAACAACTCTTTAAAGGCTTTCTATTATACTAACGGAGAGACTTATGAGAGCAAGACAATTAATTTTGAGATAGTAGACCGAGTTGGTGGCGGCGATGCATTTTCATCAGGACTTATCTATGCCCTTATGGACAATATGACACCTGAAGATACTGTTAACTTCGCTGTTGCTTCTTCAGTAATGAAGCATGCTATCAGAGGTGATACTAATATCACATGTGTTGACCACATTAAGAGACTTATGAAGAATTCGTCTTTTGATGTGCAGAGATAATTTAATATTAAGATTACCTGTTCCGTGTGTGGAACAGGTTTTTTTACGGAGGCTTAAGTTATGAGTATTAATATTTGTCCAATGGTTGCACTGGCAGCCGAGCTGACGAATGTGCCTTTATGGCTTTGTATACCATTTGCATGTCTGCTTTTGTGTATAGCCATAATTCCACTTGTAAAAGGAGAATGGTGGGAAAAGTACAGACCATTTGCTGTAATATTCTGGTCACTGCTTTTCATAATTCCGTTCGCAGTTAAGTATGGTGCTGGAACAGCAGCAGAGACTGTACTTGAATGTCTGGTAAATGATTATCTTACATTCATTGTACTGCTTTTTGGTCTGTTCTGCGTAGCAGGTAACATAACAGTTGAGGGAAGCCTCGTTGGTTCACCAAGAGTAAATGTTATTCTTCTTGGAATAGGAACCCTTCTTTCAAGCTGGATTGGAACGACAGGTGCATCAATGCTTCTTGTAAGACCTGTTATTAAGATGAATTCATGGAGAAGAAATAAGGCTCACATTATGGTGTTCTTCATTTTCCTTATATCTAATATGGGAGGAAGCCTTACACCTATCGGTGACCCACCACTTCTTATGGGATTTTCAAGAGGTGTTCCTTTCTTCTGGAGTATAAGATTCTTTCCGATACTGCTCCTTAACATGATTATTCTTCTAACAGTGCTTTATTTTCTTGACAAGAGAGCATACAGGAAGGATATAGCAGCAGGTTATATGCCGGAGATTAAGGAAAATGAGCCACTTATAAGATTTGAGGGATTACATAATATTATATTCATCGTAATTATTGTTGCAGCAGTTATATTAAGCGGAGTACTTCCGGATGTACCATTTTTCCAGAATGCTGCCGGCGAGGTAATCTCAATTCCTATATTTGGAGAGGTTAAGCTTGCAATTACTTCACTTATTGAAGTAGTTATGATTCTTTTAGCCGCATTTTTATCATTCAAGACAACTAATCCAGAGATAAGAAAGAAGAACCATTTCACATGGGGAGCCATTCAGGAAGTTGCTGTACTTTTCATAGGTATATTTATTACTATGCAGCCAGCTCTTATGATTTTAAAGAGCGCAGGCGCAGAGCTTGGACTTACACATCCATCACAGATGTTCTGGGTAACGGGCGCACTTTCAAGTTTCCTTGATAATACACCAACTTACCTTGTATTCCTTACAACGGCTGGTTCAATGGGATTTGTGTCAGGACTTACAACAGCTCTTGGAATTGTTCCTGCAAAAATGCTTACAGCAATATCATGTGGCGCGGTATTTATGGGAGCAATAACTTATATCGGTAATGCACCTAATTTCATGGTTAAGTCAATATCAGATGAAAATGGTGTTAAGATGCCAAGCTTCTTTGGGTATATTGTGTGGTCATTGTGCTGCCTTGTACCAGTATTCCTTATTGACACACTATTATTCTTTATATAATTAGGAGGTGCGCATTATGGCAGATAATGATAAAATAACTGAACTTGCGAACAGAATATACGCACTGGACGAGAAAGTATATAAAGCTACAGGTTCTAATCTGGGACGTGTATATCAGGGAAACAAGGAAAAATGTATTAATGATTTAAGAGATTTGCTTAAATCCAGTGCGGATTCTTCAGTTCTTAGAAGTGAGCTTGCACTTATAAGTAATATGGCAAGAACCACTAAAAAGAATCCTCAGCTTCATAAAGAAATAATGCATGAATATGGTGAGATATTTGATGAAGCAATGGCTATGCAGGAAGCGAGAGAGGGAAATGATATTATTGACCCGGAGCATGCAGAGCTTAATATGTCCAATCTTGCAAACAGATTTGGAAAGGACGACAATCTTATTATATGCATAGGCCGTTCATATGGCTGTGCCGGAACAGATATTGGTTTCAAGCTTGCTGATAAGTTAAGAATCAGCTATTATGATGTATCTATCATGAACGAGATATTACAGCGTAATGAAGAACATGAAGAAACTGACAGAGCTTTATTCCAGAATAAAACAGCAAGAACACCGGCTCAGTGGTGGAGAGATTTTAAGAAGTACCATGGTCTTTCAAGGTCGGATGTACAGTTCTTTAATACATCTAAGAAGCTGATCGATTTAGCAAAGCAGGAACCATATGTTATCATGGGAAGATATGCGGATAATATTCTTACTAAGAACCACATTCCTCATATAAGCATATTTATCACAGCTCCTAAGAAGCTGCGTATACAGAGAACTTACCATACAAGCAAAGAGAAGCTTACTTATAAGCAGGCTGCGAAGTATGTTTCAAAAGAGGATAAGGCACATCTTAAAAGATACGCATTCTATACAGGCAAGAAGTGGGGTGAAGCAGATAATTACGACCTCACAATTAACAGTTCAACTTATGGAATTGACGGAAGCGTAGATCTGATTATGAGAATTGTGGCTAAGAACAGGATGACAGAAGCATAATAGAATAATGTAAATGTAAGTTGCAGTAACGGTTAAGGTTGCTGCAACTTTTTTAGTAAATAAATTGATTTTTAAAATGTTATGGGATATACTAATTTTAGTAAAGATAGGTTTAGTAAAGATAACTTTACTAAAATTAATTTTATTAAAACAGGAGGTCGTAATATGTGTGATAAATTTATTGGAAGAAAAAATGAATTGAAAAGCTTAGAAACTGCATACAGCAAGAACTCTTTCCAGATGTGCATTGTATATGGCCGCCGGAGGATAGGAAAGACAACTCTTATCAATGAATTTATAAGAGGAAAAGAGCATATAGCTTTTACGGCAATAAAGGGTAGTGCAGAAAGAAATATTGAGTTATTTGGGGAAGTTGTTGTTGACTATTTTATGCCGGGAATTAACGGGGTAAGATTCACAGATATAAAAGACATACTTAATTTTATTACCAACAATATTGGAGATAAAAAGCTTGTACTTGTTATTGATGAACTTCCTTATCTAGCGGAGGCAGATAAAGAATTTTTATCGCTTTTGCAGGTCGAGATTGATAAGAACTGGCTTAATAAAAACATTTTTCTTATTCTGTCTGGTTCATCTATCAGCTTTATGGAACAGGAAGTGCTTAGCAGTAAGAGTCCGATATACGGAAGGCGGACTATGCAGATAGATTTAAAACCGTTTAATTATCTTGAAACTGCATTGTTTGTACCTGATTATTCGTGTGAGGAAAAAGCAATCTGTTATGGAATCACTGGTGGAGTTGCCAAATATATCTCTATGTTTGATTCTGACAAAAGTCTTGATGATAATATTGCGAATTTGTATTTTAACCCATCGGGATTCATGTATGAAGAACCAAGAAACCTGTTAGTCCAGGAGTTCAGGAATGCACCTGTGTATGATGATGTTGTTTCAGCAATTGCCAATGGAGCTAATAAAGTCGTTGAGATAAAGGATAAAACTAATCTGGAAAGTGCGTCTGTCCACAATATTCTTCAACATTTGCTGGAAACCCGTATTATTGAAAAGACATATGCAATCACGGAAGAGAATAATAAGAAGAAAGTCATGTATTCATTGTCAGATGGAATGTTTATGTTCTGGCATAGGTTTATTCCGAGGGCAGTTGCAGCAATTGAGATTGATAATGGAAAACAGTATTATTTAAGTCAGGTAAAACCAAAGCTTCATGAGTATATGGGCGAAATATTTGAGAAAATGTGCAGACAGTATCTGTTAATGAACGCATTTTCTAATAAATTCAGTTGTACAGTTCTTCAGGCAGGTAAGTGGTTCGGTACTAATCCGGCTAAGAAAGAGCAGACGGATATTGATGTTGTTGGACTGGATACGACAGAGAATAAGGCAATTCTTGGTGAATGTAAATTCAGGAATACACCAATGGATAAGAAACAGCTTGAAGAACTTATGGACAGAGATGGTTTAATCGACAGGAGATACAAGGTTGCTGAATATCATCTGTATTCATTAAGTGGATTTACCGATTGGGTAAAGGATAATGCTGTGGCTTTAAATGTCAGGTTAATTCCTATCGAAGATATGTATAATTAGCATAAAAAACTTGCACATGTTTACTATGACAGCTTGACAACTAAACATTTATTATATAAAATCTAATCAAATGCATTGACGAAGACAGTAGGTTGGAGTGAAAAGCATGAGCGAGCCGGGATGGTGAGAGCCGGTGCGAGTACTATCCATCTGAACATCACTTCTGAGCATCTTCGCTGAAATCATCACGAGACTAAGCGGGGACGGTAATCCCATCGTCAGGTTAAAGCCAGGGACGCATATGATAGTATGTCGTAATCATTCAGATTTTAGGATAAGCAAGTTTACCCCTCTGTTGTATTACGACAGAGGGGTTTAATAGTATAAACCAGAAAGGAAGCTGCAATGATTTATCAGAAGGTTTCTGCGGACATGAAGTTCGTAGACAGAGAAAAAGAAGTTGAAAAGTTCTGGAAAGACAATGATATTTTCCAGAAGAGTATTGATAACAGAAAGGAAGGCCCAACTTACACATTCTATGACGGACCTCCAACTGCTAATGGTAAGCCACATATTGGACATGTACTTACAAGAGTTATTAAGGATATGATTCCAAGATACAGAACAATGAAAGGCTACATGGTTCCTCGTAAGGCTGGATGGGATACACACGGACTCCCAGTTGAGCTTGAAGTTGAGAAGATGTTAGGTCTTGATGGCAAGGAACAGATTGAAGAATATGGTATCGAGCCATTTATCAAGCATTGTAAGGAATCTGTATGGAAATACAAGGGTATGTGGGAGGATTTCTCATCTACTGTTGGTTTCTGGGCTGATATGGATAACCCATATGTAACATATGACAATAACTTTATCGAGTCTGAATGGTGGGCTTTAAAGCAGATCTGGGATAAGGGTCTTCTTTATAAGGGCTTCAAGATTGTTCCTTACTGTCCTCGTTGTGGTACACCTCTTTCTTCACATGAGGTTGCCCAGGGCTACAAGACCCTTAAAGAGCGTACAGCAGTTGTAAGATTCAAGATTGTTGGAGAGGATGCATATTTCCTTGCATGGACAACAACTCCTTGGACACTCTGCTCTAATATTGCTCTTTGTGTTAATCCAGATGAGACTTATGCGAGAGTTAAGGCAGCAGATGGATTCACATACATCATGGCAAAGGCACTTCTTGACAAGGTTCTTGGTGGAATCGAGAGAGAAGAAGGCACACCTGCTTATGAGATTATTGAAGAATACAAGGGTAAAGACCTTGAATATAAGGAATATGAGCCACTTTACCAGTGCGCTAAGGATGCCGCTGACAAGCAGCACAAGAAAGCATTTTTCGTATACTGCGATAATTATGTAACTATGGAAGATGGTACTGGTATCGTTCATATTGCACCTGCATTTGGTGAAGACGATGCAAGAGTTGGTAGAAAATATGACGCTCCATTTGTTCAGATGGTAGACGAGGCTGGTGTTATGAAGCCTGAGACTCCATTTGCAGGAATGCGTGCTAAGCCAACTAAGAAAGAGATGGAAGCAGGCGCTATCAACTGTGATGTTGAGGTTCTTAAGGAACTTGAGGGCAGAGGAATCCTCTTCTCAGCACCTAAGGTAGAGCATGAATATCCTCATTGCTGGAGATGTGATACACCACTTATCTACTATGCAAGAGAGTCATGGTTTATCAAGATGACAGACCCAGAAGTTAAGGCTAACTTAATTGCTAATAATAAGACAATCAACTGGATTCCAGAGACAATCGGTACAGGACGTTTCGGAGCATGGCTTGAAAATGTTCAGGACTGGGGAATTTCACGAAACAGATACTGGGGTACACCTCTTAATATCTGGCAGTGTGAGGACTGCGGTGAGATGATGTCTATCGGAAGTATCGAAGAACTCAAGGAAAAATCAGACAATTGTCCAGATAATATTGAGCTTCACAGACCATATGTTGATGCAGTTACATGTAAGTGTCCTAAGTGTCAGGGAACAATGAAGAGAGTTCCAGAAGTTATCGACTGCTGGTTCGATTCAGGTTCAATGCCATTTGCACAGCACCACTATCCATTTGAGAATAAAGAATTATTCGAGCAGCAGTTCCCAGCTAAGTTCATATCTGAAGCTGTTGACCAGACAAGAGGATGGTTCTACTCATTACTTGCTATCTCAACACTGCTCTTTAACAAAGCTCCATATGAGAATGTTATCGTTCTCGGACATGTTCAGGATGCAGATGGACAGAAGATGAGTAAATCAAAGGGTAACGCTGTTGACCCATTTGACGCATTACAGAAGCATGGTGCTGACGCAATCCGTTGGTACTTCTACGAGAATTCAGCTCCTTGGGTTCCTAACAGATTCAAGGATGAGTGGGTTTCAGAAGGTCAGAGAAAGTTCATGGGAACATTCTGGAACACATATGCATTCTTTGTACTGTATGCTAATATTGATAATTTTGATGCTACTAAGTATCAGCTTGAATATGACAAGCTTTCAGTTATGGACAAATGGTTATTATCAAAGCTTAATTCTTTGGTTAAATTCGTTGATACTAACCTTGAGAACTACAAGATTACAGAGACTGCAAGAGCGCTTGAGGACTTCACAGATGAGCTTTCTAACTGGTATGTAAGAAGAAGCCGTGAGAGATTCTGGGCTAAGGGAATGGAGCAGGATAAGATAAATGCTTACATGACTCTTTACACAACACTTGTAACTCTTGCAAAGATTTCTGCACCAATGGTACCTTTCATGACAGAAAGCATTTATAGAAATCTTGTATGCAGCATTGATAAAAATGCACCTATTTCAATACATTTATGCGACTTCCCTAAGGTTAATGAGCAGTTCATTGACAAGAAGCTTGAGGAGACTATGGATGATGTATTAGACGCAGTTGTTATCGGACGTGCATGCCGTAATTCAACTAATATCAAGAACCGTCAGCCAATTGGCAAGATGTTTATTAAAGCAGACTGGAAGCTTGATGAGTTCTACACAGCTATTATCGCTGATGAGCTTAATGTTAAGGAAGTTGAATATACAGATGATGTCAGAGCATTTACATCATACTCATTCAAGCCACAGATGAAGACTCTCGGACCTAAGTACGGAAAGCTTCTTAATGCAATCAGAACAGCTCTTACAGAGGTTGACGGTAACGCAACTATGGATAAGCTTAACGAGTCAGGAAGCTTCGAGTTAAATGTTGAAGGTCAGGCTATTGAGCTTTCTAAGGACGATGTTCTTATCGAGATGACTCAGAAGGAAGGATTTGTTGCAAGCAGCGACAAGGGTATCACAGTTGTTCTTGATACTAACTTAACTCCAGAACTTATCGAGGAAGGTTTCGTAAGAGAGGTTATCTCTAAGGTTCAGACTATGCGTAAGGACGCTGGCTTTGAGGTTATGGATAAGATTAATCTCTATGTATCAGGCAACGACAAGATAGCTGATATAGTTAATAAGAATGCCGCTCAGGTTAAGACAGTAGTTCTTGCACAGGATATTATCACTGGAAAGACTGCAGGATTTGAGAAAGAGTGGGATATCAACGGTGAGAAGGTTACACTTGCTGTTGAGAAGCTTGCTTAAGCAGGAAATTGAATAAAAGTTATAAGAAGCTGTGTGCTGGTCTTTGGGGCTGGCGCACAGCTTTTTTATGAAAATACATTTGTATAAAAAACTATTTATGTAAAGTATGTTGAAAAATGTCGGGAATACTGTAAAATAAATTTATAAATTGGTAGCTGGTGTCAATAAGATAAATGTAAAGGAGCAGTCATGGAAGGTAAAAGTTTAAAAGATGTATATAATCGTTTAATTGATTTATATGGATTTTATGAAATAAACAAGGATAGTGATGAATATAAAATCGCATTAAGATTCATGTCACAAGAGGATTTGTTAAAAGATGATATAGATAATATAAGACTGCTTGTAAAAGATGATGGGGAAGATTATATGTATTTTATCATTAATGAGAATACAGACTATATTGGCGGCGGCGCTTGTGGTGAAGAAATGATAACAAAATACGAGACTATTAATCAGGATATTATTCTTTATTATGGATTTTCAGAGGAAGATAAAATAAAACAAACTAATCGTTACAAAATATATATCAGTTTGTGGCAGGACAATTGAATAATAAAGTTTGCATTTGTAAATATTATTATGTATAATTAAAACATCTATTGTGGGGCGGATTTTAGTTTTTACAGGGTATATCGGCGTATTGGGGAGCCGTCCTTATTCAGAAGGGAGTTTTAAATACATGGCGACAAGTTTAACACAGAATTTCAGTAAGGAAGAATTCAAGAAGAATGTAATCAGTAACTGCAAGTCTCTTTACAGAAAGAATATTGAAGAGGCTAATCAGCAGGAGGTTTTTCAGGCAGTTTCGTATGCTGTTAAGGATATTATCATTGATAAATGGATTGCTACCCATAAGCAGTATGAGAAGGACGATCCTAAGATGGTTTATTATATGTCTATGGAGTTCCTTATGGGACGTGCACTTGGTAACAATATGATTAATCTCTGTGCTTATGATGAGATTAAGGAAGCTCTTGACGAGCTTGGTCTTGATATTAATGTTATCGAGGATCAGGAGCCGGATGCAGCTTTAGGTAATGGTGGTCTTGGCCGTCTTGCAGCATGTTTCATGGATTCTTTAGCAACTCTTGAATATCCTGCATATGGATGTGGTATCCGTTATAAGTACGGTATGTTCAAGCAGGAGATTAAGGACGGATATCAGGTAGAGGTTCCTGATAACTGGTTAAAGGATGGCAATCCATTTGAAATTAAGAGATCTGAATACAGATATGAGGTTAAATTTGGTGGATATGTACGTTCTTACAGAGATGAGAAGACTGGAAGAGATATGTTCGTTCAGGAAGATTACCGTTCTGTAATCGCTGTTCCATATGATATTCCGGTTCTTGGATATGGCAATAATACTGTTAACTCTCTTAGAATCTGGGACGCAGAGCCTGTTAATACATTTAACCTTAACTCTTTCGATAAGGGTGATTACCAGAAGGCTATCGAGGAGGAGAACCTTGCAAAGAATATCGTTGAGGTACTTTATCCTAATGATAACCATTATGCAGGTAAGGAATTAAGACTTAAGCAGCAGTATTTCTTCGTATCAGCAAGTGTACAGAGAGCTGTTGACAGATATAAGTCAATGAATAATGGGGATGTTAAGAATCTTTATAAGAAGGTTACTTTCCAGCTTAATGATACACATCCAACTGTAGCAGTCGCAGAGCTTATGCGTATCCTTATGGATGAGAACGGACTTGAATGGGATGAGGCATGGGATGTAACAACTAAGACTGTTGCTTATACTAACCATACAATTATGGCTGAGGCGCTTGAGAAATGGCCTATTGAATTATTCTCAAGACTTCTTCCAAGAATTTACCAGATTGTTGAAGAGATTAACCGTCGTTTTGTAGAAGAGATTAAGGCTAAATATCCTGGAAATCAGGAGAAGGTTCGTAAGATGGCTATTATCTATGATGGACAGGTTAAGATGGCTAATCTTGCAATTGTTGCCGGATATTCTGTTAATGGTGTTGCAAAGCTTCACACAGAAATCTTAAAGAAGCAGGAGTTAAGAGATTTCTATGAGATGATGCCAGAGAAGTTTAATAATAAGACTAATGGTATTACCCAGAGAAGATTCTTAAAGCATGCTAATCCGCTTCTTTCAGACTGGATTACAGATAAGATTGGAGATGGCTGGGTTACAGATTTAAGCCAGCTTGAGAAGCTTATGCTTTATGTTGATGATCCTAAGGCACAGCAGGATTTCATGCAGATTAAGTATAAGAATAAGGTTCGCCTTGCTAAGTATATCAAGGAACATAATGGTATTGATGTTGATCCTAATTCTATCTTTGATGTACAGGTTAAGAGACTTCATGAATATAAGAGACAGCTTCTTAATATCTTACATGTTATGTATCTGTACAATCAGATTAAGAGAAATCCTGATTATGACATGGTTCCAAGAACATTTATCTTTGGTGCCAAGGCAGCAGCAGGATATAAGATTGCTAAGCAGACAATCAAGCTTATCAATAATGTAGCCAACGTTATTAATAATGATGCTTCTATTAAGGGAAAGATTAAGGTTGTATTCATTGAGAATTACAGAGTATCTAATGGTGAGATTATATTTGCGGCAGCAGATGTTAGTGAGCAGATATCTACAGCTTCTAAGGAGGCTTCAGGTACAGGTAACATGAAGTTCATGCTTAACGGTGCAATTACTCTTGGTACTATGGATGGAGCTAATGTCGAGATCGTTAATGAAGTTGGTGCTGAAAATGCACAGATATTTGGTCTCAGCTCTGATGAAGTTATCCGTTTCGAGAATGAGGGCGGATATGACCCTATGGAAATCTTTAACAATGATCAGGAAATAAGAGATGTTCTTATGGAACTTATCAATGGAAAGTATTCTCCAGAGGATACAGAGATGTTCAGAGATATCTACAACTCTCTTCTTAATAATGATGGAGGCAGAAGGGCAGATACTTACTTCATTCTTAAGGATTTCCGCTCATATGCAGAGGCTCAGAGAAAGATTGATGAAAGATACAGAGATACGAACGGCTGGGCTAAGACTGTTATGACTAATACAGCCAAGGCAGGTAAATTCTCATCAGACAGAACTATTGAAGAGTATGCTACAGAAATCTGGAAGCTTACTAAGACTCCTGTTGAGATGTAATATCGGATTTGTCAGAAGATTATTGAATATTTCCCCGCACTTTGTGTGCGGGGATTTTTACATTTAAAAACAGTATAAACTTTACGAATCTGGAAAACATATTAACATCAAAGCTTTGCGAAATGATAGGAGGATGTTAATATGGCGAATGTAAGAACGCGAGGAACCGACAAGGTTAAGGTTGTGTCAGCGGTTATTACGCTGGCGGTTATTGTTGCGCTTGTGTTTGGGATATTTTCAGTAGCACAGAATGTTAAGAAATCTAAGAACAACAATCTGGTCAATCTGAATGAAACAGAAGGAAATGTGGCTATCAAGACAGATGATGACCCTGATATTCCAGTGGAAGAACCAACTGTTGGTGATGATGATATTATTAATGCCAACGCAAGAGCAAGCATGTCTGATGATGGTGATGGAACTGAGGATGAGGTTACGGAGCAGACAAAGGAGCCGGAGACAGAGGAACAGGCGGTCAAGCCTATGACTGAAGCTGAGGTTATGGCAAATGCTATAAGTAAGTATACATTTGACCAGGGAGAGCTTATATACTGGCCTGTCAGCGGAACTGTTACGCTTGGATATAATATGGATTCTACTGTGTATTTTAAGACTCTTGGCATGTACAAATGCAGTCCTGGTATGGTAGTTGCTTCAGATGTCGGAACTAAGGTATGTGCAGCGGTATCAGGTGTAGTTGTTGATGTTGCAGAGAATACTGAAACAGGACTTACTGTAAGGGTTGCAGCAGGTAATGGATATGAGATGACAACTGGTATGCTTTCAGATGTGAATGTTAAGATTGGAGATACAGTTACAGCCGGTCAGCTTCTTGGTACCGTGGCCGAGCCAACAGCATACTATAAAGAAGAGGGCCCAGGAATATATTTTGCAATGACAAAGGATGGTATTCCTGTTAATCCGATGGATTTCCTCGGTGAATAAATGTTGACAATACGCGTAAAACCGGCACCTGTTTATGATTTTACAAGCAATGTGTTCGGAGAAACAGCCGGCAGTCTCCATTATATAAGTGGGATAACGCCTGAAAGGGCAAAGCAGGTGCTTAATATAGATAAAGGCGGCGGGAATCCGCCGCTTACATATTTTATGGGTGTGTGGTGATTACATAATAGCAACGAAGTTATACATCAGTATGAAGTGGCAGAGGCTTCCAGCCATAACAAATACATGAAAGATTTCATGTGTTCCGAAATTAGGATGATTAGCATTAAATGCAGGCATCTTAATTGCATATATTACGCCGCCAACAGTGTAGAAGATTCCGCCGGCGAGAAGCCAGAAGAAAGCGGCTCCGGCAAGTGCTGAATATATCTGAGGAAGAGCCATAACACATGTCCAGCCCATAACAATGTAGAGGACTGAAGATATCCACTTAGGACAAGTTACCCAGAGAAGCTTGAATGCGATAGCAAGAATGGCGATTCCCCACACGATGCCAAACATAACATAGCCATATATATTATGAAGTACAATTAGGCAGACTGGAGTGTATGAGCCTGCGATAAGAACAGGAATCATGCAGTGATCAAGCCTTTTCAGCACAATATTGACATTACTTGATATATCAAATGTGTGATAAGTTGTGCTTGCTGCATATAGAAGAATCATACTTACCATAAATACAGTCATTGAAACAACAGAAACGGTTGTTCCATAAGAGGCTGCTTTAAGAATAAGTGGGAATAATCCTGCAATTGCACAGAGCATGCCGATAAAATGTGTTATCGAACTGCCAGGGTCTTTAATAATCATCTGTGCCTTTATCTTAGTGTGTATATTATCATTCTGTAAATGAAGTGCTGGTGCAAAAGTTGTCATAATAAATCCCTCCTTCTATGATGACATGTAGTATTAAAAACTACATCTTGTTGACATGATAATATAACAAATGGTTTGATAATGCAAGCGTTTTATATAAAATTAATAATTATTGACATACCATGTAAGTAGGAATTAAAATTTAGATACAAAAAAGCAAAGAAAGGACAAACTATGTTAAATCAGTTTTCAAGAACAGAGCTTCTGTTTGGAAAAGAAGCTATGGATATATTAGAAAATTCCCGTGTCGCAGTATTTGGTGTAGGCGGCGTTGGTGGATATACAGTGGAGGCACTTGTAAGAAGCGGAGTAGGTGCGATTGATGTGATAGATGATGATAAGGTGTGTCTTACCAATCTTAATAGGCAGATTATTGCAACAAGAAAAACAATAGGACAGTATAAGACAGATGTGTGCAAAGAGAGAATTCATGATATTAATCCGAATTGTGAGGTTACTGTACACAAATGTTTTTTCCTTCCGGAGACTAAAGATCAGTTTGATTTTTCAAAATATGACTATGTAGTTGATGCGGTTGATACTGTAACAGCCAAGATAGCACTTGTAATGGCGTGTCAGGAAGCAGGAACCCCGATTATAAGCAGTATGGGTGCTGGTAATAAGCTTAATCCGGCGGAATTTGAGGTTGCTGATATATATAAGACATCGGTATGTCCGCTTGCCAAAGTTATGAGAAGAGAATTAAAGAAGAGGAATGTTAAGCACCTTAAGGTAGTATATTCTAAGGAGAAGCCGGTTCGTCCTATTGAAGATATGGGAATAAGCTGCCGGACTAACTGCATATGTCCTCCGGGAGCAGCCCATAAATGTACGGAAAGACGCGATATTCCGGGGTCAACCGCATTTGTACCATCTGTTGCAGGACTTATAATTGCCAGTGAAGTTATTAAAGATATTACACATGATGCAATGGTTAAAACTCGTCATGAAAATGGTGTTGACATTGAAGACTGATAGTGGTATTTTATATTCAACAACACATTTACACATCAAGTTAGTAGGTTAATAGGAACGCAAAAGCATATTTGCAAATGCATTCATAATAAGGAGGAAGATAAAACATGAGTAAAGTAATTAACAGTGCATTGGAACTTATTGGAAACACACCTCTTCTTAACGCAAGCCGTTACGCTAAGAATGCAGGAATTGAAGGAGTTACACTTCTTACAAAGCTTGAGTATCTTAACCCAGCCGGTTCAGTTAAGGACAGGGTTGCCCTTGCTATGATTGAGGATGCTGAGAAGAAGGGTGAGCTTAAGCCAGGAGCAATGATTATAGAGCCAACATCTGGTAATACAGGTATTGGTCTTGCTGCAGTTGCAGTTGCTAAGGGATACAGGGCAGTTCTTACTCTTCCTGATACAATGTCAGTTGAGAGAAGAAATCTTCTGAAGGCTTATGGTGCAGAGATTGTTCTTACAGAAGGCGCTAAGGGTATGAAGGGTGCTATCGCTAAGGCTGAGGAATTAAAGGAGCAGAATCCTGGTTCAGTAATTTTAGGCCAGTTTGTAAATCCAGCTAACCCAGCAGTTCATAAGGCTACAACAGGTCCTGAGATCTGGGAGCAGACAGAAGGAAAGGTTGATATATTTGTTGCAGGTGTGGGTACAGGCGGAACTGTTACAGGCGTTGGTGAATACCTTAAGTCACAGAACCCGGATGTTAAGATTGTTGCTGTAGAGCCAGCTACAAGTCCGGTTCTTTCAAAGGGCGAGGCAGGACCACATAAGATTCAGGGTATTGGTGCAGGATTTGTTCCAGATACACTTAATACTAAGATATATGATGAAGTTATTGCAATCGAGAATGAAGATGCATTCGTAGAGGGTAGAAGCTTTGCAAAGAGCGAGGGTATACTTGTTGGTATCTCTTCAGGTGCAGCACTTAAGGCAGCACAGATACTTGCAGCCCGCCCAGAGAATGCAGGAAAGACAATTGTTGCACTTCTTCCAGATTCAGGAGACAGATATCTTTCAACAGCACTTTTTAATGAACAGTAATATATTGGAAAAAAGGCAGAGACTTGAAATTTAAGTCTCTGCTATTTTTATACCCTTTAGGGTGTGATAAAATGTATATACAGACAAGTTAGTGTCAAATGGAACATGAAATCAGAGTATATGTTTGGGAAAAGCCTACTAATATTGTAAAATGTGATGAAATAGTAGGTTTATTGAGGGAAAAATATGATGAGAATTAAGGTGGTTAAAGAAAATTGCCTACTAAATTTATGAGTTATGCAAGAATAGTAGGTTTTTTAGCCAGCAAAAAGCATCTAGCATTATAGACATATAAGAAAAAGACCTACTAATATTGTGAAATGTGATGAATTAGTAGGCATTTAAGTAGAAAAGAAGCATTATAAACCAACTAACGATGTAAAAAAGACCTACTAAATTGTGAAAATTAATGAAATAGTGGGTTTAAAGGACAAGTTTATAGAAGAGGGAATAATAATGGAGATTTTAAGGACTGCCTATGTGTATGCAGTCATTATTGCCAGAACATTTAAAGAATGATTTTGTAGAATTGTTATAAAAGAATTGTTAGAAAAAAGAATAAGTGTGTTAGAAAAATAAAAGTCAGGGACTTAATGAAACTTAAGTCCCTGACTTTTTTCGTTAGATATTAAGTAAATCACTATATACCTTTAAAGCACCGTCTGTATCATGGGCGAGTACTTTCTTTGCAAGTACTTTACCGAGCTGTACGCCTTCCTGGTCAAAGCTGTTGATGTTCCATACGAAGCCCTGGAACATAATCTTGTTCTCGAAGTGAGCAAGTAAAGCACCAAGTGTATTAGGAGTAAGCTTGTCTCCGATAATAATGCTTGAAGGTCTTCCACCCTTGAAGTTCTTGTTAAGGTTCTCATCTGACTTTCCACATGCAAATGCGACTATCTGGGCAGCTACATTTGCGCAAAGCTTCTGCTGGCTTGTGCTGTCCTGAATTGTAACATCTGTTTCTAACTGGTTGTTCTTAAATCCGATGAACTGTAATGGCACAATGTCAGTTCCCTGATGAAGAAGCTGATAGAATGAATGCTGACCGTTAGTTCCCGGTTCACCAAAGATAACTGGTCCTGTAGGATAAGTAACTGGCTCACCAAATCTGTTTACTGACTTACCGTTAGATTCCATATCAAGCTGTTGAAGATGAGCAGGGAAACGGCTTAAAGCCTGTGAATATGGAAGAACGGCTGTACAAGGATAACCTAATACATTTCTTTCGTATACACCGATAAGGGCGTCTAACATCTCTGGGTTCTTACGCATATCAGGATTAGCTGATAACTTGTCCTCCTCTGCAGCACCGTCAAGGAATTCTGCAAATACCTCAGGTCCGAATGCGAGAGATAATACTGCACCGCCAACTGAAGAAGTTGAAGAAAAACGTCCGCCGATATAATCATCCATGAAAAATGCGTCAAGATAATCATCACTCTTGGCAAGTGGTGAAGTCTCGCTTGTTACGGCAATCATGTGCTTAGAAGGATCAAGTCCGGCCTTCTTTAAAGCGTCTTTTACAAATGATTCGTTAGTAAGTGTCTCAAGTGTTGTTCCTGATTTAGAAACAAGAACGAAAATAGAATGTGCAACATCAGTAGAAGCAAGCACTGCGGCTGCGTCATCAGGATCAACATTGCTGATGAACTTAGCTTCCATCTTGAATGCATTGTTCTTCTTAGCCCAGTTCTCAAGTGCTATATACATTGCACGGGGACCGAGGTCGCTTCCGCCGATACCAATCTGGACAACAGTTGTGAACTTCTCGCCGGATGCATTAGTAATCTCACCGTTATGTACCTTGTTAGCGAATTCAGCAATTCTTTCCTGCTGTGTCTTGTAAAATGTTCTCTTATCAACGCCATCAGCTTCAACAGCGTCACCTAACTGACCTCTTGTCATATGATGGAGAACAAGTCTCTTCTCACCAGTATTGACAACTTCTCCGTTATATAAAGCTTTGAATTTGTCTGCAAGCTGTGCCTCATCAGCAAGCTTTTCAAGTGCAGAAAGCACATCCTCATCAACCTGCTTTGAAGCATAATTGTAAGATAATCCGGCAGCCATTGGTATGCTGTATTTCTTAACACGGTCTGCACCGCTGTCACCAGACATAACTTCTGTAAGACATGCTGGTTTAACATTAGCTAACTCCTTAAAAGATGCAAGTGTGTCTAAATTGTTCCATGAAACCATAATTCATATCTCCTTCACTACAAATATTTAATTACACAATAAATCATAACAAAATTATACTATTTAAGGTTGTCGAATTCAAGGAGAAGGAGAAATTAAAAAGAGGAATAAGCCCAAAAACTTATTCCTCTTTGAATCCTTATATTATGCGATTCTATTAAGGTTACAATTAACCAAAGTATCTCTTAAGAAGTCCCTCGAATGCCTTACCATGTCTAGCCTCGTCACGAGCCATCTCATGAACTGTATCGTGGATTGCGTCAAGGTTAGCAGCTTTAGCTCTCTTAGCAAGGTCAGTCTTACCTGCTGTTGCGCCGTTCTCAGCTTCAACTCTCATCTCAAGATTCTTCTTAGTGCTGTCTGTTACAACCTCGCCGAGGAGTTCAGCGAATTTAGCAGCATGCTCAGCTTCTTCCCATGCAGCCTTCTCATAGTAAAGACCGATTTCTGGATAACCCTCTCTGTGAGCAACTCTTGCCATAGCAAGGTACATACCAACTTCTGAACATTCACCTTCAAAGTTAGCTCTGAGGTCAGCAACGATATCCTCGCTTACACCCTTAGCTACACCAACAACATGCTCAGCAGCCCATTCTCTCTCACCTGTCTGTGCAGCAAACTTACTTGCTGGAGCCTTACATACTGGACAGACGAAATCTGCTGGAAGAGATTCTCCTTCATAAACATAACCACAAACTGTACATACATACTTCATAATAATAATCTCCTTTCGTTTATAAACATAACAGGCATAAGCCTGAACTTTACTTATCGGAACTTCTGAAAATGTTTCATCAGTTCGTAACTAGAATATAACAGAAATAAATCAGTTTGTCAACAAAAATAGGAATGATTCCTATTTTGCTTTGCTGACTTATAAAAATATTAATTTTCCGAAGCACATTTTTCACATAATCCATAGAAGCATACTGAACCAGCCTCGATTTTGCCCGGAAAATGTGATGCCACATTAGCCCCGAGATTTTCAAGGATTTCATTATCAGATGGATTGGTGATATCAATTAAACATTTGCACTTTCTGCACTGAAAATGCAGATGTGGTGCAGTGTTGGCATCATAATGCACAAATCCGTCCTCACATGGAACAGTGACGGCTTCGCCATGCTCCACAAGAAAAGAAAGGTTTCTATAAACTGTGCCAAGACTTATGCTTGGAAAATCATTTTTGACAAATGTGTATACAACATCGGCAGTTGGGTGGTCTTTGCGTGACATAAGAAATGTTTTGATAGCGTCACGCTGACGGCTATGTTTAACAGCGCCCATAAAATCACCTCCGGATTATTATTTACTATTATCTTTAATTAAATTCATAATTTTGTCAATAGAATCCTGCTGCTCACTTTTTTCCATATTAATGATGTACTGGTGTCTGTCAGCGTAAAGCTTGCGGACAGCGGCAAGTAAAGTATCTTTATTCATATCCTCTTCTGTAAGAACCATTGAATAACCATGCTCCTTGAAAGAATTGGCATTAAGAATCTGGTCGCCGCGGCTTGCATTAGCAGAAAGCGGAATCAGAAGATTAGGTTTCTTGAGAGCAAGCAGCTCACATATGGCATTGGCACCTGCACGCGAGATAACGATAGAACTGATTGCGAAAAGGTCACGCATCTGCTCGCTTATGTACTCGAACTGGACATAGCCGGGAGTTCCATTGAGTGATTCGTCCATCTTGCCTTTTCCACACAGGTGAACAACCTGAAAATCCTTAAGAAGCTCAGGTAAAATGCTTCTTACAGCCTCATTTACATGGACAGCGCCAGTACTTCCGCCGACAACAAGAATAATAGGTTTGTCAGTTGTGAAGTTGCAAAGGTCAAGTCCGGCTGCTTTATTGCCAAGCAAAAGCTCCTGTCTGATAGGAGAACCTGTAAGAACAGCTTTTCCTTCAGGAAGGTACTTGAGTGTCTCTGGGAAATTGCAGCATATTTTAGTTGCTTTTCTCATAGCAATCTTGTTGGCAAGGCCGGGTGTCATATCAGATTCGTGGATAATTACTGGAATATGACGGCTTCCGGCGGCAAGAACAACAGGTACAGACACGAAGCCTCCCTTAGAAAATACGATATCAGGTTTGATTTTTTTCATAAGTCTCTTAGCCTGAAAAAGTCCATGAAGCACACGGAATGGATCAGACAGATTCTTAAGACTTCTGTATCTTCTTAATTTGCCGGATGAAATACCATAATAAGGAATTCCAAGATCTTCAATAAGAGTTTTCTCAATACCGGTATATGAACCGATATAGAAAACCTCGTAGCCGGCTTCCTTAAGGCTTGGAAGCAGGGCAATATTAGGTGTTACATGTCCGGCAGTACCACCACCGGTAAGTACTATTTTTTTCATAGGTCATTCTCCTGAAAATATAATAAAATGTCCGATTTGTTCAAATGTATCATTACATTTTATGAGCAAATCTTTCCTTAAAGCTGCAATGCATACAGAGCGGTTCGACCGCAGTCTTTTTCTTGAATCCTTCCATAAATGCAACGCTTCGTGGGTTTGAAAGGATTTCCTCAAGTGTTGAATCAAGAATATTGCCAAGAGCCATCACTCCATTACCGTCAAGACAGCACGGAACGACAGTGCCGTCACACAGAATAGCCATATGCTGGCGGAGTCCCTGACAGAATCCGCGCTCATTGCAATAAGTGCTGTTCACATCAGGCCATTCAAACGGAGACTGAACATTTATATAAAGATGTCTCTTGATTGTGCAGTTCTTCTCACCAAACAGAAAAGGCTCTTTCTTAGTATTCCAGAGTCTTAGGGATATCTCAGTGTCAGTCTTATCAAGAAGCGTTTCGCAGGATTCAAAAAGATTATGAATATAAGAATCCATGTCAATGCAGTCGTTATCGTCAGCACTGTGAAGCGACACATTAATCTGATGCACAGGATACTCCAGTAAAACAGGAAGCTTCTCTTTAATAAGAGTGGCATTGGTAGTAAGATTTACTGTCATATCAGCGTCCTGACATATCTTAAGAATTTCACCAAGCTGTGGATGCAGAAGCGGCTCACCTTTAACATGAAGATAAATGTAATTAGTATAATGTCCGATTCTTTCAATCACTGTGCGGAATTCGTTCACACTCATAAAATGTGGTTTTCTCAGAGTTTCCTGACAGAAAGAACAGTGCAGGTTGCAGCTGCTTGTTATCTCGACATAAACTCTTTTAAATCGCGCGACACTATTCATTATCTTTCTTATATTCCTTTAAGGCTTTAGCAAGCTGGTCAGGACATGATGTGTCCTTATAGCCACATTTGATACCGTCCATTCTTTTGATAGCTTCGTCAATGTCCATGCCCTCGATAAGAGCAGCAACGCCCTGAGTATTGCCGGCACATCCGCCAGTGAAATGCACATTAACAACCTTTCCATCAACAACATCAAAATCTATTGCACGTGAACATACGCCTGAAGTTTTAAATTTCATAAAAATCTCCTTACTTATCTTTCTTGCATTATTAGTTATTCGGTATATGTATTGTTGTGAGAAATTGACAGATTAGCGCAGAGTGCTTTGGAGTCGCCGGCACTTAGCGTGCTATGCGATAATCTATCAATTTCTCACAATGTTAGTACATATATCTAATTACAGTATAACACTTTTACAGGATATGAAAAAGCATAAGTTGTTTTATTGCAAATGTTCAATTATAATGTATGCAGTTTGAAATGGATATATAAGGAGGATTTATGATAGGTATTATTGGTGCAATGGACGAAGAAGTAGAGCAGCTTGTTGAGGTAATGGAGATTACCCGCGAGGAAACTAAGGCATGCATGACATTTAAAGCAGGAAAGCTTGCCGGGAAAGATGTTGTTATTGTAAGAAGCGGAATTGGTAAGGTTAATGCTGCGGCATGCACACAGATTCTTGTCGATGACTTTAAGGCTGACTATATTATTAATACAGGAATTGCAGGTTCACTTAAGGCAGAGATTGATATTGCAGATGTTGTTATTTCATCAGATGTTCTTCATCATGACATGGATGCGACAGGATTTGGATATCCTTTAGGACAGATTCCAAGAATGGATACACTTTCATTTGCAGCAGACGAAAGACTTATTAAACTTGCTGGCGAGGCTTGTAAAAATGCAGTTCCGGAAATCGGAGTTCATGTCGGCAGAGTTGTAAGCGGCGACCAGTTCATATCAGACAAGGGTGTTAAGGAGAGAATCAGCAGCAATTTCGATGGCTTCTGTACAGAGATGGAGGGAGCAGCGATAGCACAGGTTTCTTACCTTAATAAAGTTCCATTTGTAATATTAAGAACTATATCAGATAAGGCTGATGACAGTGCAACAATGGATTACCCGGCATTTGAAAAGCTCGCAATTGCTAACAATGTCAAGGTTATGAAGGAACTTGTTGCAAATATTTAATCAGACGGTGGTTCGACAATATCTGCTTTAATTAAGATGTATAATGCGGTAGTATTCAATGTCATTTGGGAGGTTTGTATGCAGACTGTATTAATAGCAATCAGAAATTATGCAGATGATGACAGCGGAAATGTCGATATACATAGCAGGCTGACTGTAAAACCATTTAAGAAAATGAAAGGTGCAGGACGACTTTTTTTACTAAAAAATGTAGACAGGGAGCTTGTGAAACTAAATAAACAGTACAGGGAAATTATTAAAAATGTACGATAATTATGCAAAAATGTGCAGAAACGGAGGATTATTATGAAGATACTTATGTTGGAAACTATGACATACGGAGATGATATTTCGCTTGAGCAGTTTAACAGGCTTGGCGAAGTTGTGACATACAGCTTAAGTTCTTATGAGGAAGCTGTTGCAAGAATGAAAGAGCATAATCCTGATGTCGTTATTATTAATAAAACTAACATGAACGCAGAGTGCATGGCAGCCGCGTCTAATCTTAAGATGGTGGCAGAGGCAGCTACAGGCTACAACAATATTGATATAGAATATGCCAAAGCGCATGGAATAAGGGTTGCCAATGTTGCTGGATATTCAACACAGTCAGTTATACAGCATACATTTGCACTTGCATTTTATCTTGTCGAGAAGATGAGATATTATGATGATTTCGTAAAGAGCGGCGAGTATGCAGAGTGGCCTTGCTTCTCACATTTTGCAAATGTGTTTCACGAACTGGCAGGAAAGACATGGGGAATTGTCGGACTTGGCAATATAGGAAGAGGCGTTGCTAAGATTGCGGCAGACTTTGGCTGTAATGTAATATACTATTCAGCAAGCGGTCACAGCTATGATGTGCCATACGAAAGATATGAGCTTGATGAATTTTTGAAGAAATCGGACATTGTGTCAATTCATGCACCGCTTAACAAATATACAGAAAATCTGTTTAATTATGAGACACTTAAGAAGATGAAGAGCAGCGCAGTTCTTCTGAATCTTGGACGTGGGCTGATTGTTAATGACGCAGACCTTGTAAGAGCGCTTAACGAAGGCGTGATTGCAGCAGCAGGACTTGATGTAATAACCACTGAGCCGGTTGCTAAGGACAATCCTCTTCTTACAATTAAGGACAGCAACAAGCTTATCGTTACCCCTCATGTTGCATGGGCGACATACGAGGCGAGAACCCGCCTGATGGACGAGATATATCTTAATATCAGGGCATATATGGACGGGGAAGAGCGAAATGTTATTGTATAATATATATTTTTATAATGAATATGTGGACTGTGCGGATTCTGGTTATTGCCAGAGTCCGTTTTTTAAAATAAAGAGGTTGACATTTGTAAAACAAAATGATATCTTTAGGTTGACAGATGTAGAACTACAGGAGAGGGAAAACGATGACTTTAAATAAGAGTGAATGGACAATTATGGAGAAGCTATGGGAGCAGCCATATACTATGATGCAGTTGTATCACATGCTCGAAGAGGAGACTGGCTGGAGCAAAAGTACGGTTGTCACAATGCTTGGAAGAATGGTGGATAAGGGGCTGATTGCTTACAGTGAAGGCGGCAGGGCAAGGGAATATTATCCGCTGGTAAAGAAGGAAGATGTGGCATTGTCGGAGACAAAGAGTCTGCTTGATAGAGTGTTTAAGGGTTCAGTCAATATGATGATGAGCACGCTTGTCAAATCTAACGAACTTAGTAAGGATGAGATTAATGAGTTGCAGGCTATTTTGAAGAAGGCAGGTGAGAAAGCTGATTAATGTAGTTATAACATCAAGCATAATGATTGTTGTGGTAATGATTTTGCGGAAATTTTTTGGCAGCAGAGTAAAGAGCGGAGCAATCTGTGTATTGTGGGCGTTAGTTGCAATGCGTCTTTTAATACCTGTGCAGTTATTTGGAAATGTTGTAAATGTAACAGATTATCTGACTAAAAATGTAATAAATCTTCAAAGCAGAGACATCACAACCGAAGTACAGGAAAAATCGGACAGTGTATCGGATTCACAGATTGGTGATGATTTGCAGGCAGGAAGCGGTGCACAGTCGGACGGTAATCTGCAGGCAGCAAATAATGCACAGGTGGATGGTAATATACAGACAGGAAGCAGTGCGATGTCAGATAGCAATGCACAGATAGGAAGTTATGTGCGGTCAGATAAGAATATGCAACTTGTAAATTATATACGAATTATATGGCTGACTGGTATGGTAGTTATGTTTGCTGTTGTAGTTGTGAGCAATCTTATATTTACAGGCAGACTTATGTCATCAAGAAAGTTAGCAGGCAAAAGAGATAGAATTAACATTTATAATACTAATGCTGTGGATTCAGCTTGTCTGTATGGGGTAGTCCATCCAGCTGTTTATGTTAATAATAATGTAGGGGATAATGAATTTATAATAAGCCATGAACTGACTCACTACAGACACAGAGACAACTGGTGGGCGTTAGTGAGAATGTTGTGTGTATGTATATACTGGTTTAATCCGCTTGTGTGGGTGGCAGCACATTTTCACAAAGAGGACTGCGAGTTATTCTGTGATGAAGCGGTTATAAGAAATTGCAGTGCAAGCGAGAGACAGAAATATGGTGAGATGCTGTTAAATGCTGCCGCCAGACATTCCGGCAGATTATCGGATATATATCTTTTATCGGGAGCGTCCTCTGGTTACCGCGAACTTAAGAAGCGGATTGAAAGAATTGCTGGCAGTAGGAAAACATACAAAAGTGCAGCATTTGTACTCATAATGATTGTTGTGGCTGTTACTGTTCTGGCATTTGGAGGCGGAAGTGTTAAGGGCAGTAGAAAATTGTCGGAAAGCGGAATTGAGGCTGATATTCAAAAGGACAATGATAAAATGCAGAATTACCTCGTCACGGAATATAGGTACGACCTTACGCATGATGGTGTTGATGATGTTGTATCGATGGAGGTATATGGATATGCTGCTGATATCAGCAATGTCGATGAGGCACTTAAGGATACAAGAAAATATGTTACGGTGACAGTCAAAGATGGCATTACAGGTCAGATTTTGTATAAAAAAGAGGTTGGAAACAGCCACTCACAAAATGGATTTGTTTCGATAGTTTCAGCGAATGGTAATTATTATATTATGGACGGAATAAAAGGCGTATGGCAGGGGGATGGACTTGAAAGGTTCACGGTTTATGATTTCTCTTCAGGCACGAAAAATGTTGTAGATGAATGCAAGGTTGATTATTATGCTTCTGAAGAGTCAGCGGAAAGGTCAGCAAACCACGGTCAGTCGCTTGTTTCACAGCAGGAAGCTGATGAAATATATAATGGCAGGATTGCAAGGTGGAATGATGGAGTGGTTGTGCTGATTGAATGTATGATTTATTAGTTTTAATATAAAAATGCGGATTCCGGGAGGAGTCCGCATTTTTACTATAATTAGATGTTAAAAAGAAAAAATGCTTTTTCATAACGCAATATATCAAATTAAATTGATATTCTTCGCACTAAAATTGATATATTGCGGACGAAAGTTGATATTCTTCGCGCAAAAAGTCAATGTATTTCTAATCTTCCTCAATAACCTCAATTTCCATATAAGCAAATTCGATATCTTCAACAAAGTTATCTTTAGTGAAGCGTACTTTCGAGTGGCGCTGGAATTCTGAAACATTGGAATCGAGCCAGATTGGCTCGGCAAGGTCGAATTCATAGCATGCGTCATGAATAGCAGCGAATATTTTGCGGGTTCTGTTTAAATCAGAATCCGCATTTTTAATTACAGTGTCTTTGATAAGATGCCCTCTGTCGTCAAAGAGCTTACACCACATTCTAAACATATCAGAAATCCTCACTATCTATCAGTATTGTGAATGGTCCGTCGTTTTCAAGGCTGACCTTCATATCAGCACCGAATCTGCCGGTTTCAACTTTAGGGACACGCTCACGGCACATTGCGACGAATTTTTCATAAAGGGCGTTAGCCATATCAGGCGCGCCGGCATTAGTAAAGCTTGGGCGGTTGCCTTTGCGGCAGTCCGCATAAAGTGTAAACTGGCTTACAATAAGCAGCTCGCCACCGACATCTGCCAGAGACAGATTAGTTTTGCCATTCTCGTCTTCAAAAATACGCATTTTGCATATCTTGTCTACATATTTTGGAAGCATTTCTTCTGTATCGTCCTGACCAGCCCCGAAAAGAATCAAAAGACCATGTCCGATATTTCCAACAACTTTGCCATCTATCTTAACATTTGCATGATTAACACGCTGTATTACGAATCTCATATTAAACTCCATTCCTGCGCTGTTTTTAAGCGCCTTATGTGAATAATTGAATATTATACGCTTAGTGGAAATGTGTCAACTTGTTAAGGAACATTATTATTATATGAGTTTTATCTTCTGCCTGCCGATTTAGCCGCCGTTTCCTATAAAATTTAAAAATAAGTTAACTTTATAGGTAGAATTTGAGAAAAATAGGTGTATTTTAAAAAATTATTGTGAAAATGCAGAAAAAGACCTATAAGATGACTTCAAAAACAGAATTTATAGGAACATTTTGCTGTGTAGACAGCTTAAATGATAGAAAATGGCTGAAATGTTCCTATAAGAGAATTAAAAATACGACTATCTATAGGTATCATGTTGCAATCAATAATCAACAGATGATACAATCTAAGCAACGGCAACAGCAACAGCAACAAGGTATAGGAGGCATGAGTATGTTAAAGAATATTCTGGTAGGTCAGTCAGGCGGACCAACAGCGGTTATTAATTCATCATTATATGGAGTGATTGAGCAAGGACTTAGAAATAAGGAAAAGATTGGCACTGTGTATGGCATGGTGCATGGAATTGAGGGATTTCTGGCAGGCAATTTTATTAATCTTTCTGAAGTGGCAGATAATGAGCCGATTGATAGATTAAAGATAACACCGGCTTCTTTTCTTGGAAGCTGCAGGTATATGCTTCCAGAAGATTTAGGGGATAAGGTGTATGATAAATTGTTTGATACATTTGCACAGATGAACATTGGATATGTGTTCTATATTGGTGGCAATGATTCAATGGATACAGTGTCAAAATTATCAAGAGTGGCATTATTGAAGAAATCGGACATAAGATTTATAGGTGTACCTAAGACAATTGATAATGATCTTGTAATGACAGATCATACTCCAGGGTATGGTTCAACTGCAAAATATGTTGCTTCAACATTAAAAGAAATTATACTTGACGCAACATGTTATGCACATCCGTCTGTGACAATTGTTGAACTTATGGGAAGGCATGCAGGCTGGGTTACAGCGGCATCAGTACTTGCTAGAACAGAGTATAGCAGAAACCCTTATCTTATATATATGCCAGAGCATGCATTTGATATGGAAGAATTCAAGAAGTCACTTAAGGCGGCACTTGAACAGGAAACTGCAGTTGTTGTGTGCGTATCAGAAGGAATTGCGGACAAAGACGGCAGATTCATATGTGAATATGCAGATGCAGCATCGGTTGATGGTTTTGGACATAAGATGCTTACAGGCTGTGGAAAGTATCTTGAAAATTATGTTAAAGCAGAATTTGGAATCAAATGTAGAAGTATTGAACTTAATCTTCCACAGAGATGCTCATCACTTCTTGCTTCAGCAACAGATATTGATGAAGCTGAAAAAGCAGGAAAGGCAGCGGTTGTAGCAGCTCTTGATGGTGAAACTGGAAAAATGATTACATTTGAAAGAGATGATACTAACGGATATGAGATTAATTACGGACTTGCAGATGTGAACGATATATGCAATAAGGAAAAGAAGTTCCCAGCAGAGTGGATAACCGCAGAGGGAACAGATATTTCTGATGAGTATATTAAGTATGTAAGGCCACTTATTCAGGGAACTAATATTGCTGAATACTCAGATGGTGTTCCGGTTCATCTGAAGCCTGCTTATTACAGATAAGATTAAATATTAAATAAAAATAAAAATGACAGCATGCTATTGACAGCGTGCTGTCATTTTTGTAATATAGCAAAGCGACTTAAGATTTTTATTAAAAGAATGGCAGGTTCGTATGTCGTTTTGTTACGAAGGGAGCAGATATGCAGCGAGAGTCACTCCATTGTGGAGAACTTATAAAGCGTCTTAATGATATTCTTGGAAGATGTGCCAATGAGGAGTTAAGAGCAGATGACATGACATCTTCACAGGTTAAGATGCTTATGATAATTAACGAAACTAAAGATGAATGTATTACGCTTAAGGAGCTAGAGAAGCACTTTGGCGTAGCCCAGGCGACAATAGCGGGAACAGCAGCAAGGCTTGAAAAGAAGGGGATGATAGAAAGCTTCTATGACCCTTCAGATAAGAGAGTCAAGCATGTGAGAATAACAGACAAGGGCAGAGCCATGTGCGTTCATGCAGGCAAGGCAATGCATGACAAAGAAAAATGGTTTCTTTCAGCGCTTTCTGCTGATGAAAAAGAAGAATTACACCGTCTGTTACAAAAAGTATACGATGATGTGAATAACTGTGAAAGGAAGGGTAAGAAATGTTAAAAACTTTATCGGCATATATTGGTGAGTATAAAAGAGTCTCGATAAAGACGCCAATATATATAATTGTTGAAGTTCTTATGGAGATACTTATTCCGTTTGTTACGGCAAGTATTATCGATAAGGGTATTCAGGCGGGAGACATGAGCAAGGTGTTAATGTATGGCGGACTTATGCTTGTGCTTGCATTTATAAGTCTGTTTGCTGGAATTCAGGCAGGAAAATATGCGGCTTTGGCCTCTACCGGATTTGCATGTAACTTAAGAGAGGGAATCTATTCGAATATCCAGAACTTTGCATTCTCTAATATAGACAAATACAGCACAGCAGGTCTTATTACCCGTATGACTACTGATGTTACAAATGTGCAGAATGCATATCAGATGATTTTAAGAATTGCAGTAAGAGCACCCCTTATGATGATATGCAGTATGGTTATGTGTTTTGTTATCAATCCTACATTAAGTCTTATATTCTTAGGTGCGCTTATTCTTCTTGGGTTTGTACTCTTCTTTATTATATATAAGGTGACTCCAATATTCACAGAAGGTTTTGCTAAATATGATGATTTAAATGCGAGTGTTCAGGAGAATGTCACAGGAATCAGAGTTGTCAAAGCATTTGTAAGAGAAGACCATGAGAATAAGAAATTCAGTAAGGCTGCCGGGAATCTTTACAAAATATTTGTTAAGGCGGAATCATGGCTTGCATTCAACAATCCTATTATGATGTTTGTTATATACGGAAGTATTATTGCACTTTCATGGTTTGCAGCACATTTTATTACTGATGGAACTATGACAACGGGTAACCTGACATCAATGTTCAGCTATGTAATGAGTATGATGATGTCACTTATGATGCTTTCTATGATATTTGTTATGGTATCAATGAGTGCAGCGAGTGCAAGACGAATTGCTGAGGTTCTTAACGAGAAGGCAGATATAACTAATCCTGAGAATCCGGTGATGGCTGTTCCTGACGGAAGAATTGATTTCAACCATGTGAACTTCACATACAAGAAAGACAGCGACAAGGATGCTCTTGAAGACATAGATATCCATATAAATGCGGGCGAAACAATCGGTATTATAGGCGGAACGGGCTGCGGTAAGTCAAGCTTCGTTAATCTGATAAGCCGACTGTACGATGTTAAGGATGGTTCTGTATGCGTAGGCGGAATTGATATAAGAGACTACGACCTCGAAACTCTTCGTAATGAGGTTTCAGTTGTTCTTCAGAAAAATGTGCTTTTCTCAGGAACTATTCTTGATAATTTGAGATGGGGTGATGAAAATGCGTCTGAGGAGGATTGCATAGAAGCCTGCCGTCAGGCCTGTGCAGATGAATTCATTGAGAGAATGCCTGATAAATACAATACATGGATTGAGCAGGGTGGAAGCAATGTTTCCGGTGGTCAGAGACAGAGACTCTGTATCGCAAGAGCGCTGCTTAAGCACCCGAAGGTTCTTATTCTTGATGATTCAACAAGTGCTGTTGATACAGCCACAGACGCTAAGATTAAGAAAGCATTTGCAACAAAGATACCAGGAACTACCAAGATTATCGTATCACAGAGAATTTCAAGTATTCAGGACGCAGACAGAATATTGGTGCTTGAGAATGGCTGTGTGAGTGGTTTTGATACTCATGAAAATCTTGTTGAGAACAATAAGGTTTACCGCGAAATCTACGAGGTCCAGACACAGGGCGGCGGTGATTTTGACGAGGCAGGAGAATAGGAGGCAGCATATGGATAAGAATATTGATATGAAGAATAAAAAGAATAAAGAAAATCCACTTCCTCTTATGAAGAGGCTGCTTGGATATATTTTAAAGAATTACAAGTTTTCGTGTATAGTAGTGCTTGTGTGCATTCTTGTTTCAGCGCTTACAACACTGATAGCAACGCTGTTTATCCAGAAGCTTATTGACAGTTATATTATTCCGCTGACACAGTCAGCAGTACATGATTATGCACCGCTTGCAGGCGCACTTATCAAGCTCGCTGCAGTTCTTATGGTCGGTGTATTATGTTCATATTGCTACAACAGAATTATGGTAAATGTTGGTCAGGGAACTTTAAAGAAGTTGAGATTAGAGCTGTTTACTAATATGGAGTCACTTCCTATTAAGTATTTTGATACTCATGCACACGGCGATATCATGTCAGTATATACTAACGATATCGACACATTAAGACAGCTTATAAGTCAGAGTATACCTCAGGTTATCAATTCATGTATTACACTTGTATCTACATTTGTAAGTATGATTGTGCTTGATATTCCGCTTACAATCGTATCGGTTGTGATGGTTGTTATTATGCTTTATGTAACTTCTAAGCTGAGTGCACTTTCCGGAAAATATTTCGTTGAGCAGCAGAAGGATATCGGTAAGGTTAATGCTTATATCGAGGAAATGATGGAAGGACAGAAGGTTGTCAAGGTGTTCTGCCACGAGGATAAGAGTATTGAGCAGTTTAAGGAGATTAACAACAGGCTTCGTGAGAGTGCCAATAACGCTAACAAGGTTGCTAATATCACAATGCCTGTTAATGGTAATATAGGTAATATCAGCTATGTTTTATGTGCAATAGTTGGTGGTATTCTTGCTCTGAGTGATTTTTCAGGACTTACTATTGGTACACTTGTTGCTTTCTTAAGTCTTAACAAGAGCTTCACACAGCCTGTAACCCAGATAAGCCAGCAGGTGAGCAGTATCGTCATGGCGATGGCTGGTGCCGGAAGAGTATTTGAATTATGTGACGAGAAGCCGGAGGTTGACGAAGGTTTCGTTGAGCTTGTAAATGTAAGATACAACAAGAACAATGAGCTTATCGAGACAGAGGAAAATACTGAGATGTGGGCTTGGAAGAAGCCTGCAAAGGATGGTAACAGTGCAGAGTACACAAGACTTGCTGGTGATGTAACATTTGACAGAGTTGACTTTGGCTATAATCCGGACAAAATGGTACTTCACGATATTAAAATGTATGCTACACCGGGACAGAAGATTGCATTTGTCGGAAGTACCGGAGCAGGAAAAACTACAATTACTAATCTTATCAACAGGTTCTATGATATTCAGGATGGTAAGATCAGATATGATGGAATTAACATCAACAATATTAAGAAAAATGATTTAAGACGAAGCCTTGGTATCGTTCTTCAGGATACTAACCTATTTACGGGTACAATCATGGATAATATCAGATACGGAAGGCTTGAGGCGAGTGATGAGGAATGTATTGCAGCAGCAAGACTTGCCAATGCTGACGGATTCATCAAGAGACTTCCTGATGGCTATAACACTGTGCTTCATGGCGGAGGTGCTAATTTAAGCCAGGGACAGAGACAGCTTCTTGCAATTGCAAGAGCAGCGGTAGCAGACCCACCTGTACTTATTCTTGATGAAGCTACTTCATCTATTGATACAAGAACAGAGCGACTTGTCCAGAAGGGTATGGATGCGCTTATGTCAGGAAGAACATCATTTGTTATTGCACACAGACTTTCTACAGTCCGCAATGCAGACTGTATTATGGTTATGGAACAGGGAAGAATTATCGAGCGTGGAACACACGACCAGCTCATGGAAGAGAAGGGCAGATATTATCAGTTGTATACTGGTAAGAGCATATCAGCGTAGAGACAGAAACAAAAAAGCAGGTTAGGAAATTCCCTACCTGCTTTTTGTTATGTAATAATATTATTATGAATTAATATTAAGATGTCTTGGAAGACCGTCTACCATGATTGGTGAAAGCTCAGCCTGGATAAGTGGTCTGATGTAGTGGATGAGGTCGTCTGTTACGAAGTCATCATCTGTAATCCACTCAAGAGGAACTTTCTTCTCGATGTTAGCAATCTGGTGAACATCGTTAGTCTCTGTGATGCACATATATGGGTCATCAGAAACTCTCTTAAGAACGACAACCTTACCTGTCTCGCCTTCAAATGCAGCCTTAACAGCAGCACCACCAACGTTGTATGCTTCTGTGATATCTGTACGGCTTGTCATATGAGCTGCACAACGCTGAAGTGTTGAAAGCTCGATAGCACGAGTCTTGATGCCAAGTTCAGCACCAATCTTGTTAGCAAGGAATTTAGCTGAACCAGCAAGCTGCTTGTGGCCAAATGCATCTACGAACTCTACATGCTCTGAAAGCTCGAATACATATCTTCCGTCAGCAACCTTAATACCTTCTGAAACAGCGATAACCATTGAACGGCCCTTAGCTGCAATTTCTTTAACTCTTGCCATGAAATGGTCGATATCAAATACTTTCTCTGGAAGGTAGATAAGGTCTACACCTTCGCAGTCATCACTCTTTGCAAGAGCAGCAGCGGCTGTAAGCCATCCGGCATTACGTCCCATAATCTCTACAATAGTAACTGTAGGATAATCATATACAAGACCATCTCTGATGATTTCCTTCATAGTAGCTGCGATAAACTTGGCAGCAGAACCAAATCCTGGTGTGTGGTCTGTAACAGCTAAGTCATTATCAATAGTCTTAGGTACACCCATGAATTTAATATCGCTTCCGGTAACGATTGCGTAATCAGATAACTTCTTGATAGTATCCATTGAGTCGTTACCACCAATATAGAAGAAATATTTGATATCAAGATCATCAAGAATCTTGAAAATCTTATCAAATGTTTCTCTGTCTTCGCTTATCTCAGGGAGCTTGTACCTGCATGAACCAAGATAAGATGAAGGTGTTCTCTTTAATAAATCGATATCCATTGTAGAGTTAATCTTCTCTGAAAGGTCAACATACTGACCATCAAGAAGTCCCTTAATACCGTGGAGCATACCATAAACTTTCTTAGCTCCTCTGTCTATGGCTGTCTTATATACCCCAGCAAGACTTGAGTTGATAACAGAAGTAGGTCCTCCTGACTGTCCAACTATAACATTACCATCCATATTATATTCTCCTCCGAATCATATTTCTGCATAAAAATGCAAGTGATTATGTGCATAGTTTAGCACAATTTCTATAATCATACAACTTAAATGTTGAATATATTAATAATTATATTTATGCAAATGTACAGGCATTTATGATATAATTCTTTCTGGGTATTTTTAATTTCGTATACACAAGTTTGCGTGCCTGTGTGGGCAGGCAGGAATGGAGAACTATATGTCAGTTAAGATTAATTCTTACAAAGGAAGAAGCATTAGACCGGTATACAAGGCGAGAATTAAGAAAGATGAATATTCTGATGCGATAGACAGAATATGTAATAGATATAAGTTAGGACACATTAAGCAGAATGAGTCTGGCAGGGAATATAGGAACAGGATGAATAAGCTGTTTTCAGATGATGTGATACAGAGTATGAAGAAATATTCGCATCATGGACGTACAAGCCTTTTCGGGCACAGCGTACATGTTTCTTATTATAATTATCTTGTGTGCAAGAAATTACATCTTGATGAGAAGGCAGGAGCTAAGGCAGGACTTTTACATGACCTGTTTCTGTACGACTGGCACAAGTATTCGCCTGGGAAGGGTGAGAGACTTCATGGTTTTGAGCATCCTACAAAGGCACTTAAGAATGCAGGAAAGTATTTTGATATAACAGAAAAAGAGGGAGACATGATTGCAAAGCATATGTTTCCATTGACAGTTACACCACCCAAATATAAAGAAACATTTGTTATTGTACTTGTAGATAAATTCTGCAGCTTTAATGAGGTGCTGGATGATTTCATACACAGGAAGTTCTGTGGAGCAAAGGATACAAGAATTAAATGGTTTGGTGCAGGTAAGGGAGAGAAACGATGAAATATTTAAGTGAAGAGCAGAATAAATGTTTTGTGGGAACGGGAGAACTTAATAAAGCTGGTGATAGTCTGGCTGTTTTCCTTGACAAATACGACCCTGATAAATATCAGAATCCATGCAACACTGTGGATACGCTTGTATTTACAAAGGAAGATTCACAGGTTAAGAGGATTCTTCTTATAAAAAGAGGAAATCATCCATGTATTGGATTGTGGGCGTGTCCGGGAGGCTTTGTTGAGTTTAAAGAGAATCTATATGATGCGGCTTTAAGAGAACTTCAGGAGGAAACTGGTCTGCATGATATTGAAGCAGAACAGCTTAAATCATATGGCGATTATGACCGTGACCCAAGAACAAGGATTATTACAACAGCATTTGTTGCATTGATAGATGAAGGCAGCCAGAAGGCTCAGGCTGGTGATGATGCAAGAGAGGCCGGATGGTTTGATATATCAGATGAGCTGGTTAATAAGACAGAGGATAAGTCACTTGTTAAGGAAGAATGGCTGTGCAGGCTGTCCAATGCAGATAAGAATATTAATATCTGTGCAAGAGTGGAAATTACCTATAGAAAAGGTATCCTTAAGAACCGCACATATAAGGTTGTTAACGGCGATGGGCTGGCAGCAGACCATGCGGCTATTATACTGGAAGGATACCATCATGTTAAGGAGGCACTTAACGCATGAGTGAGAAGATAAAGAAGAACGAGAAAGCTAAGAAGCAGACATGGAGGGCTGGCAATATGCTCTATCCTGTGCCTGCTGTTATGGTAAGCTGTGCAAGAAAAGGAGAGAAGCCTAATATTATTACGGTTGCATGGGCAGGAACTGTATGCTCTGATCCGGCGATGGTTTCAATATCTGTAAGAAAAGAACGCTACAGCCATGACATTATTAAGGAAACGGGAGAATTCGTTATTAATCTTACAACAAGAAAGCTTGCAAGAGCCACAGATTATTGTGGAGTAAAATCTGGCAGGGACGTTGACAAATTTGCAGATATGCATCTTACAGCAGTACCCTCAGTTAAGATTGAAGCTCCGGCAATTGCAGAAAGTCCTGTCAATATCGAATGTAAGGTAAAGCAGGTGTTAGAGCTTGGAAGCCACGATATGTTTATAGCAGAGGTTATGGCTGTAAATGTAGATGAAAGCCTGTTAGACGAGAAGGGAACACTGCATTTGTCAGACGCAGACCTTATCGCATATTCGCATGGAAGATATTATGGACTTGGTGATTTCATAGGTAAGTTCGGATATTCTGTGCAGAAGCCGTCTAAGACAAAATCTTCCAGAAAGAAAAAATAGGGTTTACAAACCAAATATCATATGTTAGTATAAATGTTACGAAATTGTTACAAAGATATTACAAGAAGATGACTATATATTAATATAATATTTGGAGGACATTATGGAACGCTTGTCAAGATATGGCAGACGAATGAGAATAACACTCATTAAGACAATGACGGTTGCCTGTTTTGTATGTATTATTGCTATTCCATTTTTATCAAAGAAGTTATTAAAGACGGAAGCTAATTATTACAGTATTACAATTAACGGAATCAAGGTTGGAGCAGCTAATACGGAAGAAGAGGTTATTGTTGCGCTGGCATCAGCAAGGCAGGAACTTAGTGCACAGTATGAAGAAATCGTGTACATGGATCCTGATATAGAGATTGCCAAAGAGAATAAAGCAGTTGCACAGAGAATGAGTGTGGACGAGTTGTCTGGTGCAATATATAGTTACATGTTTGATAATGTTATGGATGTTGATTTCCATATGAATTATACAGTAAGACTTGGTGATTTTGTTGTAACATTGGAATCAAAGGATGCAGTTGTTTCTTTATTTGAGAAGCTTATTGCCAAATATGATCCCAATAATGCTTTTACAGTATCACTTGATACGGTTGATGCAGCGACAGGTACTTATGGAATAAGTGTGAATGAAAAGGCTACGGAAACTACAGCAGCAGAGATTGTATCCTCTGCAATTAGTGGTACAGCAATTTCACAGGACGGAGAGACAGTAGCTAATGGAGATGGTCTTATTGGAATTGGATTCGATGTTGATGTAGTTGTTGTGGAAGTTCCTACGGATAATGCAACTGTAACATCAGTAAATGACGCTTATGAGAGCATTACTAAAGAACACGAAGAAAAGACAGTATATACAGTTGAAGCTGGTGATACATTATCGGTTATTGCACAGAATAATGGACTTACAATGTCACAGCTTCTTGAGCTTAATTCTAATCTTACAGAGGACAGTGTAATTGCACCGGGGGATTCAATTGTTGTTACAGTTCCTAAATCAGAGATATCTGTTCTTACAACTTATCAGATGACTTATGAAGAAGATTATGAAGCAGAGCCTGATTATGAGGATGACAACACTAATTACAGAGGAACTAATACAGTTATTTCTGAAGGAACCGTTGGTCACAGATCTGTTATAGCAGAAGTTACCTACACTAATGGTAACGAAACAGGCAGAACATATGTTAAGGAGACTATTATTAAAGAATCCGTTCCGAAGACTATTGCAGTCGGAACGCTAACACCTCCAACATATTTAAGACCAATATCAGGAGGAACCTTATCATCCGAATTTGGTTACAGATGGGGAAGTTTCCACAAGGGTGTTGACTGGTATGTTACGCAGGGTACAACAGTTACAGCCGCCGCTGCAGGAACGGTTACCAGAGCCGGATGGTATGGCGATTACGGATATTGTGTTGATATTACACATAGTAATGGCACTATGACAAGATATGGTCACTTAAGTTCAGTGAAAGTAAGCGTTGGTCAGAGTGTTTCTCAGGGACAGGCTATTGCAGCATCAGGTAATACAGGCTATAGTACAGGCCCACATCTTCATTTTGAAATATGGGTTGGAGGAACTGTAGTGAATCCGCTCAATTACGTTAATAAGAATTAATAAGTATTAAATAGGCTGCCCTGTTAAGGACAGCCTTTATTATGTAAATAAATGTATTTTAAATGCATATAATAAAATAAGGGTGAAATTGCCATATTTTTATAAATGTATTTTCAGGGAAAATCTTTACAAATCGAAGTTCTGTGATATACTTTATAAGATGTGACTATTATGTTTAGAGGTGCTATATGGAACAATATGTTGTCAAGGGTGGAGTGCCACTCAGAGGAAAAGTTTCCATTGGTGGTGCAAAGAATGCGGCTTTAGGTATTCTTGCGGCAGCAATTATGACAGATGATACTGTAACAATTGAAAATGTACCTAATGTTAGAGACACAAGAGTTTTACTTCAGGCTATAGAAGGAATTGGTGCTAAGGTTAAGTATGTTTATAACAATTCCGTTCAGATAAATGGTGGTTCAATCTGTGATACCAATGTAGAATATGATTATATAAGAAAAATAAGAGCATCTTACTATCTGTTAGGTGCTTTACTTGGTAAGTACAATGAGGCTCATGTTGCACTCCCAGGAGGATGCAATATCGGAAGCCGTCCAATTGACCAGCATATCAAGGGCTTTAAGGCACTTGGTGCGGATGTTGATATAGATTGTGGAGTTGTACATGCAAAGGCAGAGAAGCTTACAGGAGCTCATGTTTATTTTGATGTTGTAACAGTTGGTGCAACAATTAATCTTATGATGGCTTCATGTATGGCAGAGGGAGACACTATTCTGGAAAATGCGGCTAAGGAACCGCATATAGTTGATGTAGCAAATTTTCTTAATTCTATGGGTGCTAACATTAAAGGTGCAGGAACTGATGTAATCCGTATCAAAGGCGTTAAGAGACTTCACGGATGTACTTATTCTATTATTCCGGATCAGATTGAGGCCGGAACATTTATGATGGCAGCAGCAGCTACACATGGTGATGTTGTTATTCAGGATATTATTCCTAAGCATATGGAATCAATATCTGCAAAGTTAATTGAGATGGGATGCAGGATTGAGGAAGGTGATGACAGCTTAAGAGTTATAGCAGAGGGCTGTACACTTAGGAGTACTAATGTTAAGACTTTGCCATATCCTGGATTTCCAACGGATATGCAGCCTCAGATTTCAGTTGTACTTGCACTTGCTGAAGGTTCAAGTATGGTAACTGAGAGCATATTTGAGAACAGATTCAAATATGTAGATGAGCTTGGAAGAATGGGTGCCAAGATTAAGGTTGAGGGTAACACAGCCTATATTGAAGGTGTTAAAAGTTTTTGTGGTGTGCAGCTTAATGCTCCGGATTTAAGAGCTGGTGCGGCACTTGTTATTGCTGCGCTCGCAGCAGATGGAATATCAGAGATTGATGATATTGAGTATATCCAGAGAGGTTATGAGGATTTTGAAGGAAAGATTACTAACCTTGGTGGAATTATTAAAAGAGTTGATTCAGAGAGAGAACTTCAGAAGTTCAGGCTCAAGATAGGTTAATTGCAGGCTGTAGCGGATATTCCGTTACAGCTGTTTTAATTTATATTTAATAAAATTAATACATTTGTAATGTTACAAATATCCCTGTATATGGTAGTATTGAGAGGAAAAGGGGTTAATTATGAAGCTAAAGAATAAGTTGTATATTTCTTTCTGTATTATGGTTATACTTCCTGTGCTGTTAAGTGGTATTGCTCTGGGAGGTCTGTATTGTGTACAGAAGGAAAGCATTGAGAGAACATATAATGTAGATGATGGGGCAATTCTTGTTGGCGTATATTCACCTATAATACTTTTTGGAAAGATTACTGACAGCATATATAAGGATATGAAGACGGAGGTTGATACTTCGCCGGAGCAGTTTACTAATAAGGAATATCTTGATGAATTATCAGGAGAGCTGTCATATAAGATGTCCTGTCTTGTTGTAAGAAGGAATGGAATTATTATATATAATTCAACAGAAGCACCAGACAGCGAAATTGTAAAGATTCTTCCTGATTATTCTGCTGATGAAGAGAATGTTTCTGATGTTGGAACTTACAAGGGTGGAGAGTACCAGAGTCTTATAAAACAGCTTAATTTTAAGGATTCAGAAGATAATTTTTACAGCGTGTCAATTGTTACTTCATTGAAACAGATTCTTCCACAGGTTAAGACATTTATAATGCAGGTTATATTTGTTATAATTATGGTGTTAATTATTACAAGTCTTGGACTTACTCTGTGGATATACAGTTCTATTGTTAAGCCGCTTAATAAGCTGAAGCTTGCAACTGATAATATTAAAGAAGGCAATATGGATTTCGAGATGCCAAAGGTATCTAATAATGAAATCGGAGATGTATGCCGGGATTTTGAGGAGATGAGAGTCGTACTTAAGCAGAGTGCGGAGGATAAGATTAAGTCTGATGCCGAGGAAAAGGAGCTTATTAGAAATATTTCACATGACTTAAAGACACCGCTTACGGCTATTAAAGGATATGTGGAAGGATTGCGTGACGGAATTGCCAACACGCCTGAAAAGCAGGCTAAGTATATCCAGACTATTGCTAACAAGGTTAATGATATGGACAAGCTGATTGATGAGCTTACTATATATTCAAGGCTTGATACTAACAGGGTTCCATATACATTTGTCAGATGTAATGTAAGTGACTATTTTGGAGACTGTTGTGAAGAGATAGGCACTGAGCTTGAGGCAAGCCAGATTGAACTGGAATATAATGACCATCTTACTGAGCCGGCATATATGAATGTTGATCCGGAGCAGCTAAAGAGGGTTGTTAATAATATTATAAGTAACTCGGTTAAGTATATGGCTGAGGGACGACAGGGAAAGATTAAGATTGACCTGTACGATGAAGGCGACTACATTCATGCAATATTCTCAGATAACGGTATTGGCATTGCAGCTAAAGATGTTGAGAGAATATTTGAGCGTTTCTATAGAACTGATGAATCAAGAAACAGCAAGCATGGTGGAAGTGGTATAGGCCTTGCAATTGTTAAGAAGATTGTTGAGGACCACAAAGGAAAGATATGGGCAGAGAGTGTAGAGGGCGAAGGCACGACCATGCATCTTAATCTGCTTAAAGCAAAGGATGAAGAGAATCCTGAGAATGCATAATGAAACTACACGAAAGGGGACTGGCTATGAGCAAGATATTAATTGTAGAAGATGAAGAGAGTATTGCAGATATTGAGAAGGATTACCTTGAACTTAACGGATATGAGGTTGAGGTATGTAATGATGGAACAAGTGGCCTTGCGGCTGCACTGCATGAGGATATTGATATGTGTATCCTTGATATCATGCTTCCCGGAACTGATGGTTTCGAGATATGCAAGCAGGTAAGAGAAGTTAAGGATATTCCTATTATCATGGTATCTGCCAAGAAGGAAGATATTGATAAGATAAGAGGACTTGGAGTTGGTGCGGATGATTACATGACCAAGCCATTCAGCCCTAGTGAGCTTGTTGCAAGAGTAAAGGCACATCTTGCAAGATATGACAGACTTGTAAGTAATTCTAAGAACAATAACAATATTATTGAAATCAGAGGAATCAAGATTGATAAGACAGCAAGAAGAGTATTTGTTAATGGTGAGGAGAAGCCTTTTACAACGAAGGAATTCGACCTTCTTACGTTCCTTGCAGAGAATCCTAACCATGTCTTCACTAAGGAAGAACTTTTCAAGGAAATCTGGGATATGGATTCAATCGGTGACATCGCAACTGTAACTGTCCACATCAAGAAAATCAGAGAGAAGATTGAGCTTGATACAAGCAAGCCTCAGTATATTGAGACTATATGGGGTGTGGGATATCGCTTCAAAATGTAATTGACTAACCGCATGCTTGGTATGCTGGTGAAGCGACGGATTTAATTAACCAAAAGCCTACGAAGCTACCAATAAATCTAGTTTTAGTAGGCTTTTTAGAAGCTTATTCTGCTGGTTGATATGGCAAAGACCTACGAAAAGAGATGTATAAGCTCTTTTCGTAGGTCTTTTTTGTCGATAAATGTATGTATCTGACTGTGACGTGAGCGAAAAAGCCTACTAACTAGCCAAGAGAATTGGATTGAGTAGGTGATTCGTAACGTAAAAAAGTTGAATGACGTGAAAAAAGCCTACGAAATGTACATAAAAATGTGATTTCGTAGGTCTTTGAAATTGTGTACGACATATCAACTCAATAATCCAGCCAGATACATCACTGAAGCCCATCAATTTATCACAAAATCCGGCGTAACAGAGTATGTCTTATTATCAATTGTAAGTGAAACAGCGCACAGCGCAATCTGATTTCTTTTAAGTGCCACTGCTTTAACGGCGTTATCCATGCCGCAATCAGCAGTGGCATATTTATAATCTCCAACAAGCGGGTTCCTGCGGCTTGCAAACTGAACTCTTATCTGGTGATGTCTGCCGGTAATCAGATGTATTCTTACATGTGTAATGTCTTTAACTTCATCATAAGATATCACTTCATATTCAAGCTTTGAAAGCTTTGCTTCTTTATCATTAGCGGCGTCGTCTGCCGGAACTATGGCTGATGTGTTCGTTCTTCCATCTTTTTTTAAATAATCCACAAAAGTTCCTTTTGGTTCGGATAGTTTTCCACATATTAAAGCTTCATATTGTTTATTAAATCCGCCCTCCTTCTGCATTAGTGTGGAATACTTTGCTGCTGCAGACTTATTCTTTGCAATAAGCACAAGTCCCGAAACCGGCCGGTCAAGGCGGTTGATTATTGCTGCATATGCAGGCTTTCCCTGTGAAGCGTTGTAAGTCATAACTTCGCTTACAAGGTCTAAATCAAATCCTTTCGCACCCTGGGATAGCTGTCCGGCTGGTTTATTCACTATAATAATGTCTTTAGTTTCGTGTATTATATTAAGCATTGTTTTGTCCTTTTAATGTTTTTATTAAGAATACATGCGTTTTAATAATTAATCAACAACATTCGGCGAATAAATGTCCCAGCCGCGCACACACTAATTAAACGATAAGTATTAGCAGGTGTGAGGTGGCATATGGGTGAAAATGTGTGGGATTTCAGAAAGCGGCTGACATTGCTTTTTGGCAGTGCCGTTATTATTGCGGTGGTTTTCTTTATATTTAAAGTACTTTTCTATTATGTGTGGCCTTTCTTGCTTGCATTTTGTTTTGCGGTGCTGCTTCAGAAGCCGATAGTAGGGCTGGCGAAAATTTTAAGGGAGAAAAAGACTCTTGCTGCGAGTATAGTTGTAACAATGGTGACGCTTATAATTCTTTCAGTGCTGTTGTATGTCGGTTATATGGCGTTTCGCGAACTTAAAGATTTCATAGCCAATTTTGATGAGAACATTAACAGCCTTGATGGGCAGTTTAAGCTTGTATGCTGCCGTATTGATGGCTGGATTAAGTTGAAAGAAGGCTGCAGTTACGCATTTTTTGAAAAATGTAAAGGGATAATTATAGATGGTGATGGGCAGCAGATGTTCTTTACAATTATGAGAAAACATTCTGTCCCGGTTATAACATGGTGCGTTATGGCGGTTGCCGGACTTGTGGTGTGCTTTATTGGAACGATATATGCGGCGGCTGGAATTGAGAAGTACAGAGGCTGGCGGGAGAACACTATATTTAAGGACGAAGTTGGGGCGGTGCATGTGGGACTTCGGACTTTGATAAATGTATATTTCAGGGTGCAGCTTATTATAATGTCGATAAATATTGTGGTGTGTTCAACAGCATTTTTAATGATAGGCAATCCATATGCGATTCTTCTTGGTGTGCTGACTGGGATTATTGACGCACTTCCGATATTTGGTACGGGAACGGTGCTGATACCGTGGGCTGTGGGAAGCCTGCTTTTCGGACATGTGAAAAATGCTGTGATTCTTGTGGTGTTGTATATTGTCACATATTTTGTGAGGGAGATTATGGAGTCAAAATGTATGGGTGACAGAATGGGAATTGCGCCATTTACAATGCTTGCGGTTATATATATCGGGATACTTGTGTATGGGGTTGTCGGATTTATTCTTGGACCAATATCATATTGTATAATAAAAGCACTTGTTCTTTACTTGAAAAGCATTTTAGAACATGATAAACTCTAGTGGTGCCGTCAATGGCAGGCGGACAATGCGAAGCAGCATTCGCATCAGGCTCCGTATGAAACGGGTCTGTAATGTCATAGAAAGAGGTTTATTATGGCAGAAGATAAGAAATTAGTAGAAGCGATTACATCCATGAAAGAGGATTTCGCTCAGTGGTACACAGATGTGTGTAAGAAGGCAGAGCTTATGTCTTACTCAAGCGTCAAGGGATGCATGATTTTTAAGCCGGCTGGATATGCAATCTGGGAGAATATTAAGAATGAGATGGACAGAAGATTCAAGGAAACAGGTGTTGAGAATGTTTATCTTCCAATGTTCATTCCAGAGAGTCTTCTTGAGGTTGAGAAGGATCATGTAGAAGGATTTGCACCAGAAGTTGCATGGGTAACTTATGGCGGACTTAATCCACTTCAGGAAAGAATGTGTGTAAGACCTACATCAGAGACACTTTTCTGTGATTTCTATAAAGATGAGATACAGTCATACAGAGATTTACCAAAGGTATATAACCAGTGGTGTTCAGTTGTAAGATGGGAGAAGGAGACAAGACCATTCCTTCGTTCAAGAGAGTTCTTATGGCAGGAAGGCCATACAGCACATGCTACAGCAGAAGAGGCTGAGGCACGTACACAGCAGATGCTTAACCTTTACGCTGACTTCTGTGAGGAAGTTCTTGCAATTCCTGTAATTAAGGGGCGTAAGACTGATAAGGAGAAGTTTGCAGGAGCAGAGGCTACTTATACTATCGAGGCACTTATGCATGATGGCAAGGCACTCCAGTCAGGTACAAGCCATAACTTTGGTGATGGATTTGCCAGAGCATTTGGCATCCAGTACACAGACAAGGATAATAAGTTAAAATATGTTCACCAGACTTCATGGGGAACAACAACAAGACTTATTGGTGCTGTTATTATGACTCACGGTGATGATTCAGGACTTGTGCTTCCACCTAAGGTTGCACCTGTTCAGGTTGATGTTATTCCTATTATGCAGAAGAAGGCAGGCGTTCTTGACAAGGCTTATGAAGTTGGACAGGCTCTTAAGGCAGCAGGGCTTCGTGTTAAGGTTGATGATTCAGATAAGAATCCTGGCTGGAAGTTCTCTGAGCAGGAGATGCGTGGTATCCCTGTAAGAGTTGAGATGGGACCAAGAGATATTGAGGCTAATCAGGCTGTTATTGTTCGTCGTGATACAAGAGAGAAGATTACTGTATCTATCGATGAGCTTGCAGACAGAATTCCAGAAATTCTTGATACTATCCAGAAGGATATGCTTGAGAGAGCAAGAGCTCACAGAGAAGCTCATACATATACAGCTCTTAATTATGATGAATTTAAGGATACAGCAGCTAATAAGGCTGGATTCATCAAGGCTATGTGGTGTGGAGACCAGGCTTGTGAGGACAAGATTAAGGAAGATACTACATGTACATCAAGATGTATGCCATTTGCACAGGAGAAGTTAAGTGATGTGTGTGTATGCTGTGGTAAGCCGGCTAAGGCTATGGTTTACTGGGGTAAGGCATATTAATTCTATGAAGTGTTAATTATAATAACCCTCATCGGATTTGCCAGAAGGCAGCCGGTGAGGGTTATTTTATGATTGTATTATTTAATATGTTCAATCATGGCAATCAGTGTAGCTTTATCATTGAGCTTAGGGTTTTCTATAACGATATCAAGCAGGGATTTCAGAGTTTCACCGATTTCGTGTCCCTGAAGGCCATATTCAATGAGGTCATTGCCTGATATGTCGAGGTCTTTTATTGTAAAGCAGTCACCGCGTGCAAGAATATCTGTTGCAAGACGCTTTAATGTCAGAAGATGCTTTACCTTTGCCGGATTGCTTATTCCTGTGATGTCTTCAGATGCCTGAAGTACAGCCATCATAAGCTCATGCCACAAAGGCAGGAAATCTCTGCCGTACTTATTAAGGGCAGTACGAACGGCAGGCTCAGTTTCTTCTATATCTATCTTTGATAATTCAACAAGCTTAGATACTGTGTCAACTGTCTTGTTATCAAGTTTAAGAGCACGGAGAGTCTTAGCTGCTTCATCAGGTGTAGAAGTTATGAAAAGTGCAGCGTAGCGAAGATATATATTATCTGGTACATGTCGGAGTATGGCAAGAATTTTCTTGTTGTAACGGCTCTTTAATGCATTATCAACTACTGGAAGAATCGGCTCAAAAAGTCCTGCTTCTGAATATTCTGCAACATAGTCAGGATGTGCAGACATAAGCGTTTTTCCAAGTTCTACATGCACACGCTCCATGCTTATTTTACTGATTGAAGGGGCAAGCTTTTTAATTGCGTTCCATGTTGCTTCATCAATGGTAAAGCCAAGCTGTGCAGAAAATCTTATGGCGCGCATCATCCGCAGTGCGTCCTCTGTAAATCTTAATTCTGGTTCACCAACACATCGTATTATTTTTGCATCCAAATCATCAAGACCCTTAAATTCATCAACAAATCCATCAGTGTCGTTGTATGCCATGGCATTTATCGTAAAATCACGGCGGCATAGGTCATCAACAAGTCTGTCTGAAAATTCTACAGACTTCGGATGCCTGCCATCCTCGTATTCGCCATCAATTCTGTAGGTTGTAACTTCGTATCCGGTTTTATCTATCATTATAGTGACGGTTCCGTGGGCAATTCCAGTATCAACAGTTCTTTTAAAGAAAGTTTTTATCTGTGATGGAACAGCAGAAGTGGTTATATCCCAGTCATCTGGGTTTCGTCCAAGGATACTGTCTCTTATGCATCCGCCAACGGCATATGCTTTGAAGCCGTGTTCTTCAATTGTATGTATAATGTTCCTGACAGCTTCCGGCATGTCAATATGAAAGTTTTCAGGCATGATTTCCCCCTATAATAATATTTATTATAAATGTGAAAAAAGCTCACATCTATATATTATAAGAAAAAATTACATTTTCATCAAGATTATGATTTTCTTAATTCGTCGTATCATTAAATCCAAGGAATATAGCAGCCATAAATGTCATAAGATAAGGCAGACGCAGGCGTATGAGCAAAGGGCGTCTGTATTAAGTGCGGAAATGGGGGATTATATGAACGATAAATCATTGGAATGTATTAGATTTTATGATATTCAGGTTAATAAAATGGTAAAAGGTCGTGGAGGAGTAATTCTTTTTACAGACAGAGGATGCAGACTTTTTCTCGAGTGTTCAAGAAATGATGGTTTTTATCTGAGAGATGAGGCAGTGACAAAAGCAGTTAGTGATGCAGGCTTTGAAAATGTGGATACATATGTGAGAAATCAGGATGGAGAGCTTTTTACTGTTGGAGATGATGGGCACAGATATGTAATGAAGAACTGGTTTGGAGGCAGGGAATGTGATGTCAAGTCTGTGAATGACGTGATGGAGGCGGTAAGGACTCTGGCAAGACTTCATATTTGTCTAAATGTTGTTTCGTCTAATGGTGTTAGATATTTAAGGAATAATGTAAATACCAATGTTGCAAAGCAATGGGAATGTATGGCGCTTGCAGAGACCGCAGATGAGCAGCCCGAGTCAGAATTAAAGGCCAGTGAAAGCATCGTACATAATGCTGTACATTTTGACAGGGGAGCAGGGTTACGCACCAATATGGAAAGACATACAAAAGAAATTAAAAAGGCAGCTAATTATATGCGTGGCAAGAAAAAGAAAAATGAATTTGAACAGATTGCGCTTGGTGCGGTTGATACATTTTTCAAGGAAGCGGATGAAGCGAGCAGGAATATTAATTCAAAACGTTTTGATGAGCGCTTTGACAGGATGGAACAGACTAATGAGCTTGTGCATGGAAGCTATAATTATCATAATGTGTTTCTTGATGTTGGTAATGGCGTCAATGCAGTGACTAATTTTGAAAAATGTCATAATGACTGTCAGGTTGCAGATCTTTACCAGTTTTTAAGAAAGGTTATGGAAAAGCATGACTGGAATATTAATGTGGCATACAGACTGGTTGATGAATATGACAGATTAAAGCCGCTTGAAGATGATGATATTGACATGCTTGTGACATTATTGAGCTTTCCAGAAAAATTCTGGAAGATTATAAATCAGTACTATAACGCAGGAAAGGCGTGGGTTCCTGCTAAGAATATAGATAAATTAAAGATTGTTATTGAACAGAATATGCGCAGAAGAGAATTAATTGATAAAATGTGTGGTATGTGATAAAATCTGATGATACAAGGGTAAAAGTATTTGCGAGGAATGCTTATGAAAAGAATAATTGCAGTGTGTATGCTTATGGTGTTAATTGTAAGTCAGACAGCATGCACATTTTCCAGAAATAATGACAGGGCGGTGATACCAGGAAGCAGTATTACCCCCGCACCAGGTGCCGCAAAGGAGATTAAGGGTGATGGAGAGAATCCTACACTTACAGGAGTTCTTACATTGAGAGATGCTGACACGGGCAGAATGCGGTTTGTAGATATAAAGACGGGAACAGAATATGAAGTCCCTTATACAGGCAGTACAGATATTCAGGATGCTTACGGAAAGATAAAAGCAGCTTCTACCATGGATATGGGTGGAATATATGATGTATATGTGGATAAGAAGGGCAAGGCGGTGAAGATACACGGAAACAGTGATGCCTGGGTAAGATATGATGTTTCAGGAATAACCGTAGATGAGAATTCAAGGAAGTTAAGCATTGGGGCTTCCAATATGATATATGAAAGTTACACAGTTGTGCTTTCAGGAGAAGAACGTATAAGTATTGCACAGCTCGTTGACCAGGATAAGCTGGTTATCAGGGGCGTTGGAGAGAAAGTATATTCGGTGAATGTAACTGCAGGACACGGATATCTTAAATTTACAGGTCTAGATGCACTTGTTGGTGGTTATGTAAGCATAGGTAATAAACAATTACTGGGTGTTACAAAGGATATGCTGGTGACTGCACCTGTTGGAACACATACGGTTAATGTACGTAATGGCAACCTGTCAGCAAGTAAGACAGTGACTATAGCTAAAGATGAGACTACATCAGTTGATTTTTCTGAAGTACAAAGTGATCCGGTTAAGATGGGGGCTGTTAATTTTTCAGTTACTCCGAAGGGCGCGGTTATGAGCATTGATGGTGTTGAGGTTGATTATTCTACTCCAGTGTCACTTTCTTATGGAACTCACAGAGTTAAGTTGGTAGCCAACCACTATCAGGAGTATTCTGAGATTATAAATGTTAATTCAGCCTATGTTACGAAGATTATCGATATGACTTCATCAGGTACATCGACAAGTACAGCGGCAGATAATACAAGTGGATATAAGGTATCAGTAACAGCACCTAAGGGAGCGGTTCTTTATGTTAATAGTGAATACATAGGAACTGTTCCATGTTCATTTGACAAATCATCTGGAAAGAAGACGATTACACTTTCGCAGAATGGATATAATACAGTTAGTTATACAATATCAATTGCTAATACAGCAGGAGACCTGACATATGCATTTCCAGAAATGATAAGTGGAGGTACCCAGGAGACTACAACACAGGTACAGGTTCCAACAGTCACTCCTGCAACAACAAAGTCATCTACAAAGCAGAGTACGAAAAGGAGATAAGAGTTATGAATATTTTATTTTCACCACCAGATATAACCGAGGAAGAGATTCAGGCAGTTTCTGAGGCTTTAAGGTCAGGATGGATTACAACAGGTCCAAGAACTAAAGAGTTTGAAAGAAATATTGCTCAGTTTACAGGCTGTAACAGGGCGGCATGTCTCAATTCAGCTACAGCATGTTTAGAGACAGCACTCCGTCTGTTAGGAATCGGTGAGGGCGATGAGGTTATTGTTCCTGCATACACTTATACAGCATCTGCAAGTGTCGTTGCGCATGTTAATGCAAAGCTTGTTCTTATTGATGTTGAAAAGGACACATATCACCTTGATTATGACGCGCTTGAAGCTGCAATTAATGAGAGTACCAAGGCTGTAATACCTGTAGATATAGGTGGTGTTATGGTTGACTATGACAGGATAAGAAAGATTGTCGAGAGTAAAAAGAATATATTTAAGGCTTCAACACCCCTTCAGGAGGCACTTGGCAGAGTTGCAATTGTTGCTGATTCTGCACATGGTTTCGGAGCAAGTGAGGGTGGTGTTATGAGTGGAATGAAGGCTGACTTTACAAGCTTTTCATTTCATGCAGTCAAGAACCTTACAACAGCAGAAGGCGGAGCTCTTACATGGAGAAGTATTCCGGGAGTTGATGATGAGGATATATATAAGCAGATAATGCTTTACTCACTTCACGGACAGTCTAAGGATGCGCTTGCAAAGACTAAGCTTGGTGCATGGGAATATGATATCAAAGGAACTTATTACAAATGTAACATGACTGATATTATGGCTTCTATTGGGCTTGTACAGCTTAAGAGATATCCGGGACTTCTTAAGAGAAGAAGAGATATAATTGAGAGATATACACAAGGGATTGCAGCCGATGATGTGGATATTATGAAGCATTTTACAGATGAATATACTTCAAGTGGTCATCTGTATCTTGTAAGGCTTCTTGGAAAGGATGTTAAGGAGCGTAATGAACTGATTACAAGACTTGCTGAGGCAGGTGTTGCAACTAATGTACATTTTAAGCCGCTTCCAATGCATACGGCATATAAGAACATGGGATTTGATATTAAGGATTTTCCACATTCATATAATATGTATCGTAATGAGATTACACTGCCGCTTCATACATGTCTTACTGATGAACAGGTAGAATATGTAATAGAGCAGTTTAACAGAATGAAATAATCGGACATTAGTTATACAACAACAAAAAGGGGATTGATTACGATGGAGTTAAGACCATGGCAGCTTCTTCCTGATGAAATGAGAACTAAGGAAGTAAGAAAATACTATAATATACTTATGAAACACAGAATGTGGTTAGAGATGAAAAGAGTGCTTGATGTTATTGTTGCTGGTATTATGCTGGCAGTTTTAATTATTCCAATGGGAATAATTGCACTTGCAATCAGACTTGATTCACCGGGACCTGTTTTTTTCAGGCAGGCGAGAGTAACACAGTATGGAAGAATTTTTCGTATATACAAGTTCAGGACTATGGTTGACAATGCAAGTAAGCTAGGGGCAGCAGTGACTGTAGATAATGATTCAAGAATCACTAAGGTTGGAGCATTTTTACGAAAGTACAGAATGGACGAGTTTCCTCAGCTTTTTAATATACTTGCAGGGGATATGACTCTTGTCGGAACAAGACCGGAAGTTCCTAAGTATGTTAAGAAGTACACCAAGGAGATGTATGCGACACTTCTTCTTCCTGCCGGACTTACATCAAGGACAAGTATTGCTTATAAGGATGAGGACAAGCTTCTTGGTGAGGCTGTTGATGAAAAAAGTACAGATAATATATATCTGAATGAAGTATTACCGGCAAAAATGCGTTATAACCTTGAAAGTATGAAACATTTTGGCGTGAAAGCTGATGCGGCTGTATTGTGGGATACATTTACATCAGTAGTTGGAAGTGAAAGAATGACTGTTAAAAAGTAGGTAGAGTATGTTTATTACAATTGCTGTTATTGCATATAACGAGGAGAATACGATAAAGAATATTCTTGATGACATAAGCAGGCAGGATTATGATCATAGTCTTATGGAGGTTGTGCTTGTTGATTCTGCATCCACGGATGGAACAAAGGCTGTTATGCAGAAGTTTGCTGATGAGAATAAGATGGGAGCAAGACAGATAATCGTGCTTGACAATCCTAAGAAGACGCTTCCGTGTGGATGGAATGTGCTGCTTGATAATTATACAGGGGAAGCTGTTATAAGAGTTGATGCACATGCACATATTCCGGAAGATTTTGTCAGCAAGAATGTTAAGGTTTTAGAAGAAGGCGAGATGGTTGTTGGTGGTGTCCGACCTAATATAGTTGATGAAGAGACACCTTGGAAGGATACGCTGCTTCTTGCTGAGAGTTCGATGTTCGGCTCAAGCATAGCACCTTACCGTAATGGTGGGAATGGAACGGAAGAAAAGATATATATGAAATCGTTGTTCCATGCTGCATATAGAAGGGAAGTTTTTGAAAAAATCGGACATTATAATGAGGCTCTTGCAAGAACTGAGGATAATGAAATTCATTACCGTATGAGAAAAGCAGGGTTTAAATTAAGATTCTGTCCGGATATAATATCGTACCAGCATACAAGAAGTTCACTTCCTAAGATGCTTAAGCAGAAATATGGCAATGGATACTGGATTGGAAAGACAAGCAAGGTATGTCCAGGATGCCTTTCTGTATATCATTTTGTTCCGTGGGCTTTTGTCATGGCTATTATTGTTACAACAGTTGCAAGTGTGTCATGTAAGCTGCTTGCTGTGAAGTCGTTTTTTTCTCGTATTGTATACGGAATTACAGGACTTATGTGGGGAGCATACTGGCTGTTGGCGGTGGTTATGTCGGTAGTTGCAGTAATAGGAGCTAAGAAGGAACGCAATAAAACATGTTTTGCACTGCCATTTTTATTTTTCCTGTTGCATATTTCTTATGGAATTGGTACAGTATGTGGGTTAGCTGCTAAAAAGCCTGCTAAAGAAACGAGGAACAGATGATGGGTGAGACTAAAAAGGACAGAATACAGCTTCTGGTAAGAAGATTTTTTTTGTTTTTAACAGATACATTTTTACTGAATGCATGCGTATATCTGTCGCTTATTATGAGATTTGATGTAGGTATTGTATCTATAGAACCTCAGTATATTAGTAATTATGTAGAGAACGTGCTTCCGTACACGATAATGTCTCTGCTTATATTCTGGCTGTTCAGACTTTATCACAGTCTGTGGCAGTATGCGAGTATAGCTGAGGTGTACAGAATTGCTGAAGCGTGTATTATTGTAGAAGTAGTGCATTTCTTAAGTAATAAGATTATGGGTAATATGCTTCCTAGAAGCTGTTATTTTAATGCAGCAATATACCTTATTATTGCAATATGTGCAAGTCGTTTTATGTACAGAATGATAAGAACTGTTCTTAACAAATACAGAAATATTAAGACTTCCAACAATGTAATGATTATTGGTGCCGGAGAGGCAACTAATGTCATTATGAGAGAAATACAGAATTCGAGCTATCTTGCCAACTCTAATATTGCATGTATTATTGATGATGACCGCCGCAAGGTTGGTAAATACATACGAGGCGTCAAGGTTATAGGAACAAGGGACAAGATTAAGGAAGCAGCAAAGCTTTATGATATTGATGAGATTATATTTGCAATTCCATCAGCATCTAATGAAGTTAAAAGGGATATATTAAACATTTGTAAAGAGACTGATTGTACTCTTAAGATTCTGCCAGGTGTATATCAGATGGTAGATGGAGAGATTAATGTTAACTCTATCCGTAATGTTGATGTGCTTGACCTTCTTGGAAGAGACCCGATTGAAGTAGATATTGAATCTATCATGGATTATGTCAAGGATAAGGTCATTATGGTAACAGGTGGTGGCGGTTCTATTGGATCAGAGCTGTGCCGCCAGCTTGTAAGTCACAAGCCTAAGCAGCTCATTATATTTGATATATATGAGAATAATGCCTATGATATTCAGCAGGAATTAAAGATTAATTATCCTGATGCCAATGTTGTTACTCTTATTGGTTCGATAAGAAATGTTTCAAGACTTGAAAGCGTATTTGCACAGTATAAGCCAGATATTGTATATCATGCAGCAGCACATAAGCATGTACCGCTTATGGAAGTCAGTCCTGATGAGGCTGTTAAGAATAATGTTGTCGGTACATGGAACGTCGCTAGGATGGCTGATAAGTATGGTGTTAAGAAGTTTGTTATGATAAGTACAGATAAGGCTGTTAATCCAACTAATGTAATGGGGGCAACAAAGCGTATCTGTGAGATGATAGTTCAGACGTATAACGAGATATCCAAGACAGATTTCGTTGCTGTAAGATTCGGTAATGTACTTGGAAGTAACGGCTCAGTCATTCCTCTTTTTAAGAGACAGATTGAGGCTGGTGGACCGGTTACGGTTACAGATCCTAATATTATAAGATATTTCATGACTATACCAGAGGCGGTTTCACTTGTTCTTCAGGCAGGTGCATATGCTAAAGGTGGAGAGATATTCATTCTTGATATGGGTGAGCCTGTTAAGATTGATGATCTCGCAAAGAACCTTATCAGACTGTCAGGTTATACACTTGGCGTCAACATGGAAATTAAATATACAGGACTCCGTCCTGGCGAAAAGCTCTACGAAGAGCTTCTTATGAAAGAAGAAGGTCTTCAGGAGACAGATAACAAGCTTATCCACATTGGAAAACCAATTGAGTTTGATAAAGAGAATTTCTTTGATAACCTTGAGAAGCTTAAGGAAGAAGCTTATTCAGAAACTGGTAATATCCGTGAACTTATAAAAGAAGTTGTTCCTACGTATCATCCTGGGGAACATTGAAGTTGCGGAAGTTGCGGAAGTTGCGTGGATGGGTTTAGCGAATACATGTACTGCAACTGATTTTGGCGAAAAGCCTACTAACTAAGATGATTGTGTAGATTGAGTGGGTCTTTTTGAGGAAATAATTGAATAAGATATGGGACGAGACCTACTAACAATTGCCAATATGGTGTGTTAGTAGGTCTTTTTTCGGTAAAAGTAGGTCGATTCTATAGCAGCAGATAAAAAGTGGAGAGGAAAGACCTACTCAAAGTCTTGTTACAAGCAATTAAGTAGGTCTTTTCTTAGATATAGGGATTCTGATACTGTAAATCGACCTACGCAATTGCACATAATTAGTGATTGTGTAGGTTTTATGGAACAAAGGTTAATGGAAGATGCAAAGTGCTTGTTATAGATAATTGAATAGCAATCAGATATAGGCGATATCTTTCATAAAAGTATCTTATAAGAGAAATTCTTTAATATTGATATCAACCATGTTGGAATTAACAGGAACAGAGGAGGACTCAAAGGTAGCAATGAAATTCTTCCCCAATACATAGCCAGATTTGGCATAATCATTAATTTTCTTTAATGCTTTAGTCATGTATTCAGAATCTCCCATTATGCCAAAATGTTCCCAGATGAATTCTTGTCTGGTATTAACATTAAGGCAGATGAAATCAGGATGAACAGTTATGCCGGTAGAAAGTACAAGAGGATATTCATACTTGTATGGAATATTGTGCTGTTTCAGTTTGTTGGCGATTATCAATTCAGACTTGGAACGAACCTGTTCTCCATTATCAGAATAGTATTCAGGGGTGTCTTCAGAAATATCCAAAGAATTATACTGGATGTCATTCCATTGAAGTATAACGTCTTTGGTGGCAATATATGCTGGGATGATGAGTTCCTGTCTTGCCGTGTTAAGTGAATCGTAAGCCTGTTCAATCTGCTCAGGAGAATAATTCTTAAGGAAATCCGTTAAGGCCTGCAGCTCGCATTCCACCTCTTTTTTGACTCTTAAATCATACTCCTTCTGGGCAAGATTCTTTATAAGGGTCAGTTCTTTTTTTTTTAATATAAGAGCCTTTCCTGTCATTAGAATCTAATCTGTGATAATACTGAGGTCTGTTGCCTCTGTTAGCAATGCGAAGAGTACCGGCTGGTGCCTCATCTAATCTCGTATTAATAGTGTCAAGAAGTGAAGAAAGTTCTGACTGCCTGTTAATTATTGTTGAAATCACAGTATCGGGTGTCAAAGGACAATGTGGTAATAATCTATTGTTATTGATGTTATTCATATATCAGCCTCCTTATATAAATATATTAATAATATATAATACAAAAGAAAGAAAATCAATACTAAAAACAACATTTATATAAAATGTCATTAATTTGAGAAAATCTGCGAAAAGACCTACACAAAACCAAAATTATTCCGAAGTAGTAGGTCAATTTTAAAAGGAAATGTATTGCTGCTTAAGAAAAAACATACTAAATGGTGAAAAGATAGTGATTGAGTGGGCTTTTTAGTGGGTATCAGAGGTGATAATAAAGAATAATGAAGGGAAATGACCTACACAAATGATAGAAAAGTGTAGAGTGGTAGGTAAAATCTTGTTAATTAAGTTTAACAATGACAAAAAAGACATACTAAACAAGAAAAAACAGGAGATTAGTAGGGTTTTCCTAATCTCCTGTGTTATTTAGTCAAACTTAAATGTGTTCTCAAGTGTATTCCAAAGCTGGTCCTTATCACTTAAGTTAAGCTTTGTTCCATCGCTTAAAGCGTAGCCTTCACCTGAAGCTGAGCCATTGTAAGTGCCTGTAAGCTCTGGCCATTCAATACCGATTGCCGGGTCATTCCATGCGAGACCACCCTCGTCGTTAGGATGATAGAAGTCATCGCACTTGTAGCAGAATTCTGCTGTATCAGTAAGAACGAGGAATCCATGTGCAAATCCTTTAGGGATAAGGAACTGCTTCTTATTCTCTTCTGTTAGAAGGATTCCGTACCACTTTCCATAAGTTTCAGAGTCTGTACGAAGGTCAACAGCTACATCAAAAACGGCTCCCTTGATAGCTCTTACAAGCTTTGTCTGTGGGAAATGCTTCTGGAAGTGAAGACCACGAAGAACACCCTTAGTACTCATAGACTGGTTGTCCTGAACAAAGTTAATATTGATACCAGCTTCTTCCATATCACGCTGGCTGTATGTTTCCATAAAATATCCACGGTTATCGCCGTGAACAGCAGGAGTGATGACACAAAGTCCTTCGATACCTGCGACATTCTTTTCAATTGTAATCTGTCCCATGATAAAATCTCCTTTAAAATATTAAATCTCACCAATTTCCTTTAAGAATCTGTGAAGAGCATCCTGCCATGTTGGAAGCGGAGTGAATCCGTTAGCAGTAAGTTTGCTCTTATCTAAACGGCTGTTAAAAGGTCTTGCAGCTTTAGAAATGCCGTATTCAGCAGTAGTTACAGGTGTAACCTTAGTAGAAAGACCTGCCTGTGCATAGATTTCCTTAGTAAAGTCATACCATGAAATGTATCCACCTTCATTAGTTGCATGGTAATAACCGTATTTGTCAGTTTCAACCATATCAACAAGAAGTCTTGCAAGATCTAATGTGTAAGTTGGTGTACCAATCTGGTCGTTGACAACACGAACCTCGTCATGAGTCTTTCCTACATTAAGCATAGTCTTAATAAAGTTCTTTCCATTAACACCAAATACCCATGCAATACGCACGATAAAGTATTTATCAAGAGTGTTAGAAACAGCAAGTTCTCCGGCAAGCTTAGTCTCTCCATATACATTAAGAGGCTTGTAGTCCTTGCAGTCTGGTTCCCAAGGTGTTTCACCCTGACCATCAAATACATAATCAGTACTGATGTATACCATCTTGCAGTCAAGCTGTTTGCAGACATTGGCAATATTCTGAGTACCATCTGCATTGATAGCCTTAACCTTGGCTTTCTTATCATCATCTTCAGCAGCGTCAACGGCTGTCCATGCTGCGCAGTGAATTACAACATCAGGTGAAACCTGGGTGATAACTTCAGAAACCTGAGCAGCATCAGTTATATCCATAGGTACATATTCGGCTGTTGTGACAGCGCTTCCATCAGCAACTCCTGAATATTCAGGTGCGATGTCGCTGCCAACGCCTGTATGACCTCTGCCTATCAGTTCATTCATAACGTCGTGGCCAAGCTGACCGCCAACGCCGGTAACTAATATCTTCATGTCAAATCTCCTTACAGAATAAATGTGTTAATTAGCGGTTGCTATACATTTTCTCATAGTAGTTCTGATATTCGCCAGAAATGATTGTCTCCCACCATTCCTTATTATCAAGATACCACTGAATTGTCTTCTTGATACCATCTTCAAACTTAGTTTCTGGAAGCCATCCTAATTCATTGTGAATCTTAGTTGGGTCGATAGCGTAACGCATATCATGTCCCTTTCTGTCACCTACATGAACGATAAGTGATTCAGGCTTGCCAAGCTCCTTGCAGATAAGCTTAACGATATCAATATTTCTCTTCTCGTTGTGTCCACCAACGTTGTATACTTCACCAACACGTCCCTTGTGGATGATAAGGTCGATAGCCTTGCAGTGATCCTCAACATAGAGCCAGTCACGAACGTTAAGCCCTTCGCCATAAACTGGAAGTGGCTTATCGTTAAGAGCATTAGCAATCATAAGAGGGATAAGCTTCTCTGGGAAGTGGTATGGTCCATAGTTATTAGAGCATCTTGAGATAGTAACAGGAAGTCCATAAGTTCTGTGGTAAGCAAGAACAAGTAAGTCTGCGCCAGCCTTTGATGAGCTGTATGGGCTTGATGTATGGATTGGTGTCTCTTCTGTGAAGAAAAGGTCAGGTCTGTCAAGTGGAAGATCGCCGTATACTTCATCAGTAGATACCTGATGGTATCTCTGAATACCGTACTTTCTGCAGGCATCCATAAGAACCTGTGTACCAAGAATATTAGTTGTAAGGAAAACTTCCGGGTTCTCGATAGAACGGTCAACGTGTGATTCAGCAGCGAAGTTTACAACCATATCTGGATGCTCTTCTTCGAAAAGCTTGTAAACAGCTTCGCGGTCTGTGATGCTTTCCTTAACGAATCTGAAGTTAGGGTTAGACATAACAGGCTCAAGAGTTGAAAGATTACCTGCATATGTGAGGCAGTCAAGACAGATGATTCTGTAGTCTGGGTATTTGTTTAACATGTGAAATATAAAGTTACTTCCGATAAATCCGGCTCCACCGGTAACAATAATTGTCATAATTAATCTCCTTAATATTTAAAATGTGTTTTTATATGAAAAATGTTTTAACTAAATGTACTTAATTATTCATGAAGCTTGTCGACATATTTGCCGTCTAAGACATCCTTTAAGTACTGACCATACTGGTTCTTCTTTAATACTTCATATACCTTGAGGACGTCATCTTTGTTAATCCAGCCGTTTAAGTAAGCGATTTCTTCAAGACATGCAATCTTTCTGTGCTGATGAGTCTCAACAGTCTTAACAAAGTTAGTAGCTTCTACAAGACTTTCATGTGTTCCTGTATCAAGCCATGTAAATCCCTGACCGAGAAGCTCTACATTTAAAGTACCCTTCTCTAAGTAGATACGGTTAAGATCAGTAATCTCAAGCTCGCCTCTTGCAGATGGCTTTAAGTTCTTAGCATATTCAACAACCTTGTTGTCGTAGAAGTAAAGACCTGTTACACAGTAGTTGCTCTTAGGCTGCGCTGGCTTTTCTTCGATAGAGACAGCCTTTCCTTCATTATTAAATTCAACAATACCAAATCTTTCAGGATCATCAACATAGTAGCCAAATACTGTTGCACCCTTTCCTGATTCAGCATTCTCAACAGCTGCCTTAAGTCTTTTCTTAAGACCGTGACCTGCAAATATATTATCACCAAGAACCATGGCAACAGTGTCATCACCGATGAATTCCTCACCGATAATAAATGCCTGTGCAAGTCCGTCCGGGCTTGGCTGTACAGCGTAAGTAAGGTTGACACCGAACTGGCTTCCGTCCTTTAAAAGCTCTTTGAATCTAGGAGTATCCTGTGGTGTAGAGATGATAAGAATATCTCTGATACCAGCACTCATAAGAACTGAGAGTGGATAATAAATCATTGGCTTATCATAGATTGGAAGAAGCTGTTTACTAGTTACCATTGTGAGTGGGTAAAGGCGTGTGCCAGAACCACCAGCTAAAATAATACCCTTCATAATTGAAGTTCCTCCTTGTTTGTTAAAATGTTATGTTAATTTTCAAGTAGACATTTTTTAAGTCAAGTATATAATAAAAGATGACGTAACGTCACCTTCAAGTGTTTTTTAAAAAATTTTTACAAGGAGTAATATATGCATAAAGACGGGTATTATTCTTCAGGCGAATTTGCGAAGAAATCAAATGTTTCAGTAAGGACTATAAGATATTATGACCAGCAGAACATATTAAAGCCTTCACTTCTTACTGATGAGGGAGTGAGATTTTATACGGATTCAGATTTTACAAGGTTACAGCAGATATTATTGCTTAAATATCTTGGATTTACACTGGATGATATAAGAAATATGACAATTGGTGATTCAGATTATCATGTGCTTAAGAATTCACTTGAACTTCAGAAGCGTATGATTCAGGACAAGATTGCACAGATGCAGCTTGTATGTAAAGCTATTGAAGAAACAGAAGACTCTATTAAAGAGGGAAAAGGAATTGACTGGAGTAATATGCTGGAGATTATCCATCTTACTAATATGGAAGACAGCATGAAGAATCAGTACATTAATGCTGGAAATATATCTGCAAGAATTAATCTTCATAACAGGTTTTCAGTTAATAAACAGGGATGGTTTCCGTGGGTATATGAGCAGTGTGGTATTGTTAAGGGGATGAGAATTCTTGAGATTGGGTGTGGTGATGGAACATTGTGGGTTGACAATATAGGTCAGCTTGCCATGACAGGAAAGAGAAATGAATTCTCAGGGAAGAAAAAAAACATATATATAGAGCTTACGGATATATCAGAAGGCATGATAAGTGATGCGAGAAGAAATATAAAAAAAGCAACAGAGAGCTGGAAGGAAAGAGATATTGATGTATCATTCAGGTTCAAAGTGGCTTCATGCGAAAAGACATGGGCAAAAGATGAATCGTATGATCTGGTGATTGCTAATCATGTGCTGTTTTATTGTAAAAATGTCAATAAGGCACTTGATGAAATTGTGAGGGTGTTAAAGCCTGGAGGAGTGCTTGTGTGCAGTACATATGGCAGCAGGCATATGCAGGAGATAAGCCGCCTTGTGTCGGGATACGATAAGAGAATTGCACTTGAAGCAGATAAGCTTTTTGAAAAATTCGGACTTGATAATGGAGATAAGATATTAAAAAAACATTTTTCAGATGTTGAGAGAAGAGATTATAAAGATGCGCTTGTTGTTGATGAAGCAGAACCGCTGGTAGATTATATACTATCATGTCATGGCAATCAGAAAGAGTACCTTGTGGATAAGTATACGGATTTTAAAAAATATGTAGAGAAAAAGCTTGTGAAGCCTATGACAATAACCAAAGAGGCTGGGGTATTTGTGTGTAGAAAATAATGTATAGCAATTATATCTATAATATGGTAAAATCAAAAGAAACATGTTTTGTTACAGGGGTAGTTTGAACATGCATATTATGGAAATACTCTGATATAATGAAAGATTATTTATTGGGGGCAGAGAATACAGTTATGAAGAAATTAAAGATTGCTGTTGATGCAAGAACTTTAGGCAGCAGACCAAGCGGTGTGGGCATGTATCTTAATGACTTCTTAGAACAGCTCATAACATATGATGAATTTGAATGGATTCTTTTTACAGATGTTAAAGAGAGTGAATATATTAAGAGATTTGAGGCTAGAGGAATCAAGGTTATTGAATGGGGAAAACCTGTATATAGAAGTGCGGGTGTGTATGCATATTTTGCATTTATTAAGAAAGAATTAAAGCAGGTGAGGCCGGATATATTCTGGGAGGTTAATTCGATTATTCCTATTAATCTCGGTGGAAGCTTTAAGACACTTATCACAATACACGATATGTTTCCTATTCAGTATGTAAGATACTTTGGAAAAATATACAGCTATTATTTTAAGTTTAATCTTGGTGTGACTTTAAGACATACAGATATGATTCTGTATAATTCGGAGCAGACTAAGGACGACACAGAAATGTATTTTCCAAAGGCTAAGAAGATTCCAAGCTGCAATGCCTACATTATATCTAATCCGCTTACAAGATATGTACCGCCTAAGGATGAGAATTATTTCTTGTATGTAGGTAATATGGAGAAGCGTAAGGGCGTTGATATCCTTATTAAAGCGTACAGAAGATACAGGGAAGAAGGCGGAACAAGACCTCTTATTCTTGCCGGTAAGATGCAGGAGGATGATATTGAGCAGCTTCTTGAGAATGCACTTACAGAGGTTGAAGGTCTTACTTATCTTGGTTATGTATCGCACACTACAAGATATGACCTGTATAACAACTGCTCATGCTTTGTGTTTCCTTCTATGGCAGAAGGCTTCGGAATGCCTATATTAGAGGTAATGAAGCATAATAAGCCAATACTTGCAAGTAATCTTAAAATATTTGACGAGGTAGTAGGTGACTGTGTGGAAAGATTCAGTCTTGCCGGTGATGATGATGATAAGGTTATAAGTCTTGCGAATGGAATGAAGAATATAGATAAGAAGATTAATTCTGGACTTGTTGATGAGAATGCATACAGACATGCGTTGGACAAGTATACACCGGAAAGACTTGGTGGTATGGTGAGAGACTTTATTAACAGCCAGATGAATAACAGATAGAATGTTGAGGTTTATATGGGTTTATCAAAATTTTTTCTTAATACGGGAGAAGCATTGAGACCGGTGCTGACAAAGATTATTCCTATGAAGCTTTTAAGTAAGATGAAAGCAGGGATAATTAATAATGCCACAGACAAGCTGTCGGCTGATTCTATTGAAAAATATGAAGCAGGAAGATACAAATGTGGTGCCAATATAATAGGTAATATTAAGGGCGATAACGGACTTGGACAGAGCGCAAGAATCATGTGCAGGCTGCTTGATGAGAATGAAGAACCTCATGTTATAAGAGATTTCTTTGTTCCACCAGGAGGTTCAAGAAGCAATGATACTTACGATGACAGACTTACGGAAGAGCTTCCGTATGATGTTAATATTATTCATGTTAATGCAAGTGAATTCATGGTAGCATATTTAAGCCTTGGAAAAGAAGTATGGGATTACAGATATAACATAGGATACTGGGCATGGGAGCTGGAGACATTTCCAGAAGAGTGGCTTCCGGCATTCAAGCTTGTTGATGAAGTCTGGACCCCATCTGATTTCGTTACGAATACTTTGAAGAAATACACAGACAAGCCTGTATTAACAGTTCCGCACTGTGTTGCACCGCAGACGGATACTGTGAAGTTTGATAGAAAGCATTTTAATCTTCCGGAAGATAAGTTCTTATTCCTTGTAATGTATAACAGTGGAAGCGTTATGGAAAGAAAGAATCCGCTTGCCGCTATTAAAGCATTTAAAGAAGCATTCTGCAAAGATGAACAGATGAAAGAAAAATACAAGGATGTCGGACTTGTTATTAAGATAAGTGAGGCAGAATTATCTGCAGAAGATGAAAAGATTATTGGTTCTGTAATAGAGGACTGCGGTAACATTTATTATATGTGCGGTCATATGGGAAGATGTGAGGTAAATACACTTCTTGCTGATGTTGATGTGTATGTTTCGCTCCACCGTTCAGAAGGCTTCGGACTTGTTATGGCTGAGTCAATGTATGTTGGTACACCTGTTATTGCAACTGACTGGTCAGGCAATACAGAGTTTATGAACAGTGATACAGCATGCATGGTCGGATACGACATGATAGAGCTTGATAAGGACTATGAGCCGTTCAAGAAGGGAAATGTATGGGCTGATGCACATGTTGATGAGGCAGCAGACTATATGAGAAGGCTTTATGAGGATAAGGATTTCTACGAAAGAATTGCTGGGAATGGTCAGAAATATGCAAGGGAACATCTGGCGTATAAGCGTTCTGCGGATATTGTCAGTGAGAGGTTAAGAAAGATACATGGAAAAAGTTGATTGACAAGGTGATTAATTAGTAATATTATCATCAGTTGATATTCTTTATAAGAAACAATATAGAAGGTAGTTATGAAAAAGTTTAAACCAATATTAAGATGTGTGATATTCCTGGCAGGACTTATTGCTATAATGGGAGTCATTGATTTTGCCTGTGTACAGACAGGTTATGTTAATTATATTTTAAGAAATGTATGTGTGAAAAATAATAAAACTGATTATGATACTGTCATAATTGGAGCTTCACATGCAAGGGCATCATCAGATCCGGATATTATTGATAAATATTCCGGAACATATTCAATAAATATGGCGATTCCAGGAGAAACGGTAAAAGATTCATATTATGTGCTTGAAGATACGTGCAGAACTAATGATATTAAGACAGTAATTCTAGATATTGATTATCAGTATTATTTCAATCCGCCTAAAGAAGGGTTTTATACTGAACAGTTTATTCAATGTCAGATGGATTGGCGTTCATATGTAAAGTGGCAATATATATACGATAACATGGAACGTATGGAGATAAGGAATGTTTTCACAAGAAGACATGCATGTACGTTTACTCCGTCTAATATGAAAGATAATATTGAACAGAAATTGTCAAAAGGTTACAAAGAAGCGGATATTTATTCACTTGATGTAGATGGTGGAACATATGCCGGAAGAGGATATTTCTACATTAGTCCTGTTAATGGAGAACTCGCTGGTGAAGAACTTTTAAAAAGCTGGAGTGTAAGAAGTAAAGAGCAAATTACAGGTTATCCTTTGAAGTATATTAAGAAAATAATAAAGTATTGCAGAGATAATGATATTGATCTTATTGCGGTAACATCTCCAATAACTCCAAGTAGTGTGGGTATTCTTCATATGGAGAATGTCCATGATACAATTAACAAACTGCTTGCTGACAATGGAGTGTTCTATTATGATTTCAATATGGCGAGACAGGACATATTGCCAAGAGAGGATTCGGACTTTGTTGATAAAGAAGGACATATGAATGGAGAATTTGCAAAAGAGTATTCAGAATTTCTTGGCAAAGTTATTAAAGAACATAAACAGGGAACTAAAGATATTAATAGATATTTCTACAGTTCATTTCAGGAAATGTACAATACTGAAGCGGAATTGTATGGAGTAGTGGAGAAATAAAATGTCATTTACAACAGCGTTATTTTGGTTTTTTATATTAATCGGAGTAGTTATATATTATGTACTTCCATCTAAAGTAAGATGGATGTGGTTACTTGTGTTAAGTTATCTGTATTATTTTTCATTCAATGTGAAGAATAGTCTTTTCATGGTTGCAGCATCGCTTGTTATATATCTCGCGGCGTTAGCAATGGAATACATACAGGATAAGTCAGATGTATATCTGAAGGAACACAAAGCAGAGATTGACAGGGAACAAAAGAAGAAACTTAAGAATTCTGTTAAGCATAAAAAGAGAATAATTCTTGTGATAGCAATGCTTATTAATTTTGGAGTTCTTGCAGTTTTAAAATATGGTGGGTTTATCACAGGCAATATCACAGCAGTTCTTAATAAGATAGGTATTGACAAAACCGTGTATGCATTAAGCAATTATGTAATGCCACTTGGTTTATCATTCTTTACATTTCAGTCAATATCTTATGTTATTGATATATATCAGGGGAAATACAGAGCAGAAAAGAATCCTTTCAGAATATGTCTTTTTGTATCATTTTTCCCACAGATTATGCAGGGACCAATTGGAAGATTTGATAAGCTGCAGAAAACGCTTTTTGCAGGAAGTGCATTTAATCTTCAGAATGTACAGTTTGGAATTCAGAGAATATTCTGGGGTTTGTTCAAGAAGATGGTTCTTGCAGACAGAGCTGGAGTATTCGTTAATATAATATTTAATAAGCCTGATGAATATGGTGGTGCAATGGCAATAATAGCGGTGCTTATGTATTCAATTCAGTTATATGCGGATTTCTCAGGCGGTATTGATATAGTAATAGGTGTTGCACAGCTTTTTGGTGTAACTATGGATGAGAACTTCAGACAGCCATATTTTAGTAAATCAATTGGAGAGTTCTGGAGAAGGTGGCATATTACACTGGGTACATGGATGAAGGATTATGTCTTCTATCCATTCTGTTTATCAAAGGCTATGAACAAGTTCGGAAAGTGGGGCAAGAAGCATCTTGGAGATCATCTTGGAAAGACTCTCCCAATATGTCTTTCTAATCTTCTGATATTCTTTATAGTAGGTATATGGCACGGAGCAGAATGGCGTTACATCATGTATGGTATGTATAATGGTGTAATAATAGCATTCAGTAACCTTGTAGAGCCACTTTATAAAAAATGCTTACATGCATGTCATATTAACCCACATAAGAAGTGGTGGCAGTGTGTGCAGATATTAAGAACATTTATACTTGTCAATATCGGATGGGTATTTGATTGCAGTGTAGCAGGTATGGGTTCTGCAATCAGAATGATAAAGCGAATGATAACAGATTTACGGTTTGACCAGCTTAATGCAGCAATGTTTAAGAACATTGGATTAACATCAGTGGATTATATATTTTTATTAGCAGGATGTGTTGTTGTATTAATAATAAGCGTCCTCAAAGAAAGAGGCGTACAGATTAGAGTTGCAGTTGCAGCAAAGCCAATAGTAGTAAGGTGGCTAATATATTACGGCATTATATTAGCAATATTTGTTATGGGATATGCAAGTAATGCTGGAAGCGGATTCTTATATGCGAATTTCTGACAGCCATAATTAAATGGAGGATTTATGAAACATTTAAAGGAAATGTATGAATACAGAGAAATGATATTTTCTCTGGTAAAGAAAGATTTACGTGGAAGATACAAGGGCTCTGTGCTCGGATTTATGTGGACATTTATTAACCCATTGTTACAGCTTTTAGTGTTTACGTTGGTTTTCTCAATAATTATGAGAGCCAATTATGAACAGTATTATCTGTTCCTTTTTGTAGCACTTGTACCATGGATGTTTTTCGGCTCAAGTGTCCAGGATGGCTCAACATGTATAATGCGTGAATCTAACATGGTTAAGAAAATATATTTTCCAAGAGAGGTTATTCCAATATCTACAGTAACAAGTGCATTCATTAATATGATTCTTACATTTGTTGTTGTGTTTATCGTTCTTCTTATCTCAGGAAGAGGAATTAATCTGGTTGCATTATTATATCTTCCTGTTGTAATGATTGTTGAATATATATTATGTCTTGGAATTGGACTTATAGTTTCTGCACTTACTGTTTATTTAAGAGATTTACAGTACATTCTTGGAATTGTAGTTATGGCATTACAGTATATGACACCAGTTATGTATGGCGCTGATATGGTAGAGAATGCTAATGTTCCACAGATATTAAAGACAATATTTAACTTAAATCCAATGACACCAATAATCAATATATACAGACAGATTCTTTACTATAAGGAAATTCCAGATTTGTCTACATTATTGGTTGCTATTATAACAGGCGTTGTTTTTGTTATTCTGGGAGCAATTATATTCAGAAGACTTCAGCGCGGATTCGCAGAAGAGTTTTAATGTTTAAGAAAGAGAGATAAGTATGCTTAACAACGAGAATTCAATCGAAGTAAGGAATGTATCCAAAAGCTTTAAAGTGTATTTTGATAAAGGTAATGAACTTAAAGAGAAAATGCTGTTCTGGAAGAGAAACAGATATGAAAACAGAGTTGTTCTTAATAATATAAGCTTTACAGTAAAGAAGGGCGAGGCAGTAGGTCTTATTGGAAGAAACGGCTGTGGTAAGAGTACAACACTTAAGCTGTTGACTAAGATTATATATCCAGACAGCGGTTCTATTGAAATGTGCGGAAGAGTTTCAAGTCTTCTTGAACTTGGAGCAGGATTCCACCCTGACATGAGTGGAAGAGAAAACATATACACTAATGCTGCGATATTTGGTCTTACTAAGAAAGAGATAGATGAAAGACTTGAGGATATTATCGAGTTTTCAGAATTACAGCAGTTTATTGATAATCCTGTAAGAACATATTCATCAGGTATGTACATGAGACTTGCATTCTCAGTAGCAATTAATGTTAATGCAGATATCCTTCTTATTGATGAGATTCTTGCTGTAGGTGATGCGAATTTTCAGGCAAAATGTTTCAACAAGTTAAGAGAGATTAAGGCTAACGGAACAACTATTATTATCGTATCACATGCCCTTGGACAGATTGAAGAGATATGTGACAAGTCAATCTGGATTAAAGATGGACAGATTGAGCAGGAAGGTGATCCAAGAGAAGTTGACATTGCTTATCTTGATTATATGAATCAGGAAAGATTAAGCAAGGATGAGCAGGAAAGGGCCAGAATCTTAAGAATTGAAGCAGAGCAGAGAAGACTTAAGAAGGCTGAGGAAGAGAATAAAGAAGGTGGTAACGATAAACGTTACGGAAGTTTCGAGGCAAGAATTAACGACGTTATCTTGTTTTGTGATGACGGCAAGAGGACAGAAACTCTTGAAACAGGAAGAAAAGCCGTGATAGAGATAGATTATTCTGTTGAGACTCCGGTAAAAGATGTTCATGCAAGATATATGATTTATAGAATTGATGGTCAGTTATGCAGCGGAAGCAGTACTAAGATAGACAGACTTGATGCATTTGACCTTGACAAAGATGGAAAGATTGTTATTGAGTTTGACAGTATGACACTTACAAGAAGCCAGTACTGGGTAGATATTGTGCTTGAAAAAGCAGATGGAACACCAATTGATTACTATAAAGAAGCAGTAAGATTTAATGTTGTATCAGGAATTGAAGATATGGGTGTTGCAAGAATTGAACATACATGGAAGAACTGTTAATTGAAAGGTAGTGGCTATGAAAAAGAGTAATAATGTAATTAATGTACAGCTTTCAGATAATCAGGGAAAACTTCATATCAGAATTGCAGGCTGGTATATTCCTAAGGATTTTAATGATTATTCATTTGAATTACTTATTAATGGCAAGAAGACAGAGTGTAGTATCGAGCATATAACAAGAGAAGACAAGCTGGATGAATTGCTAGAGAGAGGTCTTAACAGAGATTGTGAAATAGGATTTATAGTTAAGGCTGATACAGATAAAACTGATATTAATGAAATAAAATTTTTTGTTGTTGATTCGGGAGAAACAAAAGAACTTGCATCACTTGACAATAAAGATATAGGATATACTATTGAAGATCAGCTTTTACAGTACAATATAGATTGCATATGGGCTGAGAATACGCCAGATGGAGATACTGTGTATAGAATAACTGGTTGGGTATTGTCAAAAGGAGATATAAGCATAGAGGTTGTAAATCGCGATAATAAAAAAGTTGATTATACCTATGTCAAATGTGACAGACATGATCTTATTGATAACGGATATACAGAAGATAAAGAAAAAGCATATGGATTTACAATATCTGTAGAAGAAAAAGATGGTTATATATTAAAATTCATGTCAGATTCTGCTCAGAAGGATATCGATATAGACAAAGAACTTAAATGGCAAAGAAGAGTTCATAACATAGATAAGACAAAGAGACTCATAAGAGCAATAACACCTCATAATGTAGCAAGTCTCTGTAAATATATTGGCAAATATGGATTTTCTGATTTAAGGGAATATGTATATAGTGGATTATATGGAGGCAATAATCAGGAGCTTATATATAAGAGATGGTTTACAGATCATAAGGTAACTCAGGAAGAGCTGGAAAGAGAGAAGAATGAAAACTTTGAATACCAGCCACTTATTAGCATTATAGTTCCAACTTATAATACACCGATTATATTCTTAAAGGAAATGATTGATTCTGTTATAGCGCAGAGTTATGGAAAATGGCAGTTATGTATCGCAGATGGAAGTCAGGGAAATAAGGAACTTGAGGCAACATTAGATGCTTTCAGTAAAGCAGATTCAAGGATAATTTACAAAGTTCTTGATAGAAATCTAGGTATAGCAGGAAATACTAATGCTGCACTTGATATGGCTGAAGGTGAAATAGTCGGATTATTAGATCATGATGATACACTTGAACCAAATGCATTATATGAAGTGGTGAAGGCATTACAGGATAAAGATGTTGATGTTGTGTATACTGATGAAGATAAAATATTAGGACCAGACTGGAAAAATGTTAATCCTAATTTTAAGCCTGATTTCAATATAGACTTACTTCGTTCATACAATTACATTACTCATTTTTATTGCGTTAAAACTGAACTTATTAAGGAAGTTGGTGGTTTTAGCGATAAGTATGACGGGGCACAGGATTATGATATTATTCTTAGAACAACGGAAAAAGCTCATAAAATAGCACATGTTTCAAAGATATTATATCATTGGAGAATGCATAGTAATTCAACAGCAGCTAATCCAGAAAGCAAGAAGTATTGCCATGAAGCTGGAAGAAGAGCGGTCGAAGATCATCTTAACAGGATGGGAATAGAAGCACAGGTTCAGCTTAGTAAACTTTTTGGAGGATACAGAATCAGATATGCAACACCAGGAAATCCAATGATTTCAATTGTTATTCCAAACAAAGATCATTATAAAGATCTTGATTTATGTGTTACCTCAGTATTAAAGAAGAGTACTTACAGAAATTTTGAAATTATTATAGTAGAGAATAACAGCACAGAAAAAGAAACATTTGATTATTATAATAAAATACAGAAAGAATATGATAATGTAAGAGTTCTTACATGGGAGAGAGAATTTAATTATTCTGCAATTAATAATTTCGGAGTAAAAGAGGCAAAAGGTGATTATATTCTGCTCCTTAATAACGACACTAAGATATTGGACAAAGATTCTCTTGGAGATATGCTTGGATACTGTATGAGACCTGAGGTTGGAATTGTTGGCTCTAAATTAATATATGGAGATGGAACAATACAGCATGCTGGTGTTATTCTGGGATTAGGTGGAATTGCAGGACATGCGTTTATAGGTCTCGATGCTAAAGAATATGGTTATATGTCAAGAGCATATTTGTCATGTGATTATACTGCAGTTACAGCAGCGTGTCTTATGGTGCCTAAAGCAGTGTTTGATGAAGTTGGTGGATTATGTGAAGAATATGCAGTTGCATTTAATGATGTTGACTTGTGCATGAAAGTCAGAAGCAAGGGATACCTTGTGGTATATGATGCATTTTCACAGTGGTATCATTATGAATCCAAGTCAAGAGGATATGAAGATACGCCAGAAAAGCAGTTAAGATTCAAGGGAGAGATAGAAACTTTCCAAAGCAAATGGCAGAAAGAATTGGATGAGGGAGATCCATATTACAACAGGAATTTCCCAATGACAACAGAGGCGTATGTATTGGCTTCAGAGTAAATATCAGAGGTAAAAATGTTTTTAACGAGAGCAGCGCAGATTATTGGAAAAGAAGGCTTTAAGACATTCGGGTATGCATTACAACAGAAGATGCATCAGAATATGACAGATGCTAAAGTCTATGGCATTTATCAGAAAAAAATCGCACCAAAACAGCGTATTACTGATAATAAGGCTGACTGCACAGCAATATGCAGACATAGTGGAAGCTATGAAAGCATGCTGGCAGCAGTGTCTGGAATGGATGCTGAATATATAGCCGTGTGTGATGAAAGCTGTGAATTCGATAAAGATTATACAGCAATTGTTGCACATTATATAAGGATTCAGAAAAGGGCAGGGCGCAGTCTTATATATATATATACTGATTCGGAAAAGTATAATCAGGAAGCTGGATGCGGACTTCCTGACTGCAAGCCTGATTATTCATGGGATACACTGTTATCTTACAATTATATTGGCAATGCATTTGTTGCAAAGAAGAATGCTCTTATAGATGCTATTAATGAATGTAAGAATCATGGCGCGGTTGATAATATTAATTATTATGAATTGTCTTTAATAATTCTTTCAAAGTGTAAGACGTCAGATGTTGGGCATATCCATCAAGTGCTTGTTAAGGACATAAGAACTGACAGTAAATCATACAGGACTGCTGATGACGGAATGGCAGCTTTTAAGAAAATGATTCTGGAAAGTTCAGAAATTAATGTGAACATCGTAGCAGATAAGCATGATTCAGCAGTTGAGCATGTGCATTACATTACGAATGAATATGATCTGGTGAGTATAATTATTCCATCAAAGGATAATCCAGACATATTAAAATGCTGTTTACAGAGTATCCGCAAGTTCACAAAATATATTAATTACGAAATTGTTGTTGTTGATAACGGAAGTAATGACAGCAACAGAAAAGAGTATGAGAAGCTTGTAGGTACATTTGAAGGACAGGCATCATATGTGTATGAAAAGGCAGATTTTAATTTCTCACATATGTGTAATGTTGGAGCAGCTAAAGCAAAAGGTAATCTGTTGCTGTTCCTTAATGATGATATTGAAATAATCGGACAGGATTATGAAGACACAGACTGGCTTTCAGTACTTGTCGGACAGGCAAAGCAGGAAAGTACCGGCGCGGTTGGTGCAAAGCTTCTGTATCCGGACTCATCATATATCCAGCATGTGGGTGTAATTAATTATGAATCAAGCTGTTTTGCACATCTGTATGCGAAGGCAGTTGATGATGAGAATATCAAGGCTCACAGGAATTACGCTGATTATGACTGCCTGTGTGTTACAGGAGCATGCTTTATGATTGAGAAGGCTAAATTCGATAAAGCTGGTGGATTTGATGAAGCATTTGAAGTAACACATAATGATGTTGATATATGCCTGACTCTCTATGAACAGGGATATTATAATGTCTTAAGAAATGACGTGGTTCTTTTTCACCATGAATCATTCTCAAGAGGTGATGATGAGGTTGATGAAGAAAAGAACAGACGTAATATGCATGCAAGGGATATGACATATGAAAAACATCCAAAGCTTGAGAAATATGACCCTTTCTATAGTCCGCTTCTTACGCAGACGGAGAATAACTACAGATTCGGAGATGAGATATATTCTGTAATATACAGAAAACCTCAGAAAGCTGACAGATTAAGGCCGGCTGCAGGATATATGGAAGTATCACCTACAGTTAAGGTGACAGAAACAGGGTATCATGATGATATGCAGCTTAGGGGATTTGCATATAACGGAAATAAAGTGTATTATAATCCCGTAATTTTTCTGTGGAATGAACAGAATTGTTATAGGATTAAGGCACAGTCAGTATGTGACAGAGTATTTCATTTAAGAAAAGGTGTGGATAAGAACATTAACTATGCACCGTTTTTTTGTGGAATAGATACAACAGAGATGGAAAGCGGCACATATAGATGTGCTATCAGAGCTGATGGTAAATATTATGATGCACAGACAGATGTCGTAATTGATGGTTAAAACAATATGGCAGAACAAGGAGGAATTTATGAAGACTACAGCACTTATTATGGCAGGTGGTAAGGGAGAGCGATTCTGGCCAAAGAGCCGTGTTAATATGCCAAAACAGTTCCTTTCTCTTACAGATGACGGAAAGACTATGATACAGCTCACGGTAGAGCGAATCAGCCCAGTGGTTGATATTAAGGATGTTTATATTGCTACTAACAAGAACTACAGAGAACTTGTAAAGCAGCAGCTTCCGGGTATTCCAGAGGAAAATATCTTATGTGAGCCTGTTGGAAGAAATACAGCACCATGTGTAGGCCTTGGAGCAGTTCATGTTGCAAGCAAATATGATGATGCAGTTATGATTGTACTTCCATCAGACCACCTTATTAAGAATAATGAAGTGTTTGCAGATACATTTAAAGAAGCTGTTCAGATTGCAGAAGAGGGGGCTAACCTTGTAACGGTAGGTATTACTCCGAATTATCCAGAGACAGGCTATGGTTATATTAAGTATAATCAGGATGACAAGAAGAATAATGCTTATTCAGTTGAAAAGTTCGTTGAGAAGCCAGACCTTGAGACAGCTAAATCATACCTTGCTGACGGAACATATCTGTGGAACAGTGGAATGTTCGTATGGAAGGTATCTACAATATTAGACTGCTTTAAGAAGTTCATGCCGGATACATATGAAGGCTTATTAAAGATTAAGGCAGCAGTTGGAACAGCAGATGAAAATGCAGTGCTTGAGGCAGAATTCCCTAATCTTGAGTCACAGTCAGTTGACTACGGTATTATGGAGAAGGCAGATTCTATCTACACACTTCCAGGCAACTTCGGTTGGGATGATGTAGGTTCATGGCTTGCAGTAGGAAGAATCAAGAAGAATGATGATAACAGCAATGTAATTAACGGCAATGTAGTTGCAGTTAATACTAGGGGCTGTGTAATAGAAGGTGGCGAAAAACTTATTGCCACAGTTGGTTTAAGAGATATCGTAGTTGTTGATACTAAAGATGCAACTCTTATTACAACTAAAGAGAATGCAGGCGAAATCAAGCAGGTACTTGCAAAGCTTCGTGAAGAAGGAAAGAATGAGTATCTGTAGAAGATAGTATGAAGATACATATGCTTAAAACAAGGCGTTTGGAGGAACTATAATGACAAAGGAACATGTCAATACTAATCATACATTTGCGATATGCGCTTATAAGGAGAGTCCATATCTCGAAGAGTGTATTACATCACTTATGGAACAGACTGTAAAGTCAGAGATATTTATTGCTACATCTACACCTAATAAGTATATTGACAACATAGCAGCAAAATATAATTTAAAGGTGTATGTCAATGAGGGAGAAAGCGGAATTACACAGGATTGGAATTTTGCTTATTCTAAAGTACAGACAGATTATGTCACTATAGCTCATCAGGATGATAAATATGCGCCTGAATATGTAGAGAATCTGTTAGCGTATACAGCTAAAGCTAAAAAGCCGCTGCTTTTCTTTACCGATTATGCAGAGATAAGAAATGGCAAGATTGTAACAACCAACAAGATTCTTAAAGTAAAGAGAATAATGCTTTTCATAATGCGTCCAAAGGCAATGTGGGGAAGCAGATTTATAAGAAGAAGAGTGTTATCGCTTGGCTCACCAATATGTTGTCCATCAGCAACATATTACAGACCTAATCTTATGAAGCAGGTATTCCTTAATGGATTCAGAGCTGATGAAGACTGGGAAGCATGGGAGAGATTATCAAAGCTTAAGGGAGACTTTATATTCTGTAATAAGATACTCACATATCACAGAATACATGAGGACTCAGAGACAACTAAGATTCTTAATGATAATAAGAGATCTGAAGAAGATTACATTATGTACCAGAAGTTCTGGCCCAAATGTATTGCTAAAATGCTTACTAAGGCATACAGCAAGAGTGAAGAATCTAATGATATGAAGCAGGGATAGGAGTTAACGATGAAAGAATACGATGAGGCAACCCTTAAAAAGGTACAGCAGACAGAGATGGAAATTCTTAGAGATTTCATCAAAGTGTGTGACGAGAATAATCTTACATGGTTTGGTGATGCCGGATCAGGAATCGGGGCAATAAGACATAAGGGATTCATTCCATGGGATGATGATATTGATGTAATGCTTCCTAGAAAAGATTTCGACAAGATGATTGAAGTTATTAAAAGAGATTACAGCGATAAGTATTCAATTGCTAATGTTGAAACAATGAAGAATTATCCATTGATGACAACAAGAATTATGATGAAAGGAACAACATTTATAGAGGAACCTCTTAAGAATATCAAATGTGATCTTGGAATATTCCTTGATGTGTATCCGCTTGATAATATATCAGATGATGAGGAAGAACTTAAAAAGCAGGCTAAAGCTGCCTGGTTCTGGAGCAAGCTTCTTATTCTCAGACATGTTGCGTTCCCGGTACTTCCTTATAAGGGAGTTAAGGCTAAGATAACACATATTGCAACAGCAATTATTCATGCCGGACTTGTTGTGTTCAGAATTTCACATAACTGGATTGCTGGCAAATGCTTAAAGATTGCATCAAGATATAATGATGTGGATACTAAGAGAATGGCATTCTTATTTGATACAGATCCATATTATCATATAATGTTAAAGGATGAGATATATCCATTACAGATGTATGATTTTGAAGATATTAAGATGCCTCTTCCAGCCAACGAAGATGAGAAGTTAAGAAATATGTATGGAGATTATATGCAGCTTCCTCCAGTTGAAAAGAGAAAGAATCATTACCCATATAAATTGGAATTTAAAGACTAAGAGGTATATATGAATATTATTTCAAGAATAATGGGTGTGGATAAGACACCAGAAGATAAGTACAAATATATCTGGTTTACAATGGGAACAGCATGTTTCGCACTTGCCACGCTTGTTATGACAATTGTTATAAGCCGTTTCTTAGGTGAGGCTAAAGCGGGAATGTTCTCGATTGGTCTTTCAATTGCACAGTGGCTTGTTACAATAGCCTATTTCGAAATAAGAACATATCAGGTTACTGATGTTAAGAATGAGTATCCTTTTGGATATTATTTCACTTTAAGACTTATGATGTGTCTTATAACATTTCTGGCAAGCATAGTATACGTTGTATTTAACGGCTACAGTCCGGAGAAAGTTACTGTTATATTGCTTGTATGTATCTATAAGATACTTGATTCGGTAGCTGATACATTTGAAGGTGAATTCCAGAAAGAGGAAAGAATAGATATGTCCGGTAAATCAGAGTTTTACAGGATATTCTTCAGTATACTGGTTCTTGTTGTAACAGTAATTATAACAAGAAATCTGATATTCTCTCTGATATGTATGAATGTAGTTGCATTGCTTATAATTCTGTGTCTTGATGCATCTGTTGCAGCAGGCAGGGTTAAGATATGTATTGTCAGGGATTACAGAAGAGTTTTCGTACTTTTTAAAGTGTGTCTGCCTCTTGCTATAAGCACATTTTTAAGTAACTATATTATCAATTCATCGAAATTATCTGTTGACAGAATGTTAGGTGATGCAGCACAGCTGTATTATACGGCGGTATTCATGCCTAATATGGTAATTAATCTGTTTAGTGGTATAATATTTAAGCCGATGCAGACATCAATGGCTGTTAATTATTATGAGAAGAAGTATAAGAATTTCTGGCACATAATATTCAGGATGTTTGCTATAATAGCAGGATTTACACTTATATGTGAGGTCGGGGCATATATACTGGGAATACCGGTTCTGTCATGGCTTTATGGTGTTAATCTTAAGGATTACAAGATGACACTGCTTCTGCTTCTGTTATGTGGAGGCGTTAATGCGGTCAATATAATATTCTATTATGTACTTGCCATAATGCGTAAGCAGAAATACATGACTATTCTGTATCTTATTGTATGCGGAGTTGCGCTGATTATTATGGATCCGATTACAGGCAGACTTGGTCTTAACGGAGCTGCACTCGGCTATCTGATACTTGTTGTGTTATTAGGCGTATTATTGATGGGATATATCTTATACCAGATTAGAAAGGATAGAAAAAGACAATGAGCCAGAATGAACAGTATGATCCAAAGGTCCTGAGAAAGTTACAGCTTGCAGAATTAGAGGTGTTTAAAGATTTTATTAAAATATGTGATGAGAACGGACTTTCATATTTCCTGTTTGCAGGATGTGCAATCGGAGTTGAGAGACATAAAGGATTTATTCCATGGGATGATGATATAGATATCGGAATGCTCAGAGATGATTATGAGAAGGTTCTGAAGATATATAGAGAGAAATACACAGATAAGTATGTAGTACTTGATATAGATTCACAGGAAACATTTCCTTTCTATAATGCAGAGATAGCAAGAATTGGAACTAAGAATATACCATATGTATTCAAGGATGCTAAGGTTCCTATGGGAATTGATATTGCGCTTTATCCTTATGATAATGTTCCTGATGATGCCAAGAAGAGAAGAAGACAGAGATCATCAGTATTCTTCTGGAGCAAGTTAAGAATATTAAGAGAATTCAAGAAACCTGTGCTTTTCATGCATGGATGGAAGAGAAAAGTTGTAAGTGCAATGTGTATAGTAATGAACAGATTACTTACATGGACACATTTCTCAAGAAAATTCATCAACAGACGTTATATGAAGAGCGCACTTAAGTATAACAATGAGAAGACAAGATGGGTTGCATGTTTCTTTGGTGAGATGGATCCTTTAAAGCAGGCTATAAAGTTAGATGACCTGTTCCCATTGGTTGAAAAGCCATTTGAAGATATAATGGTTAAAGTCCCTAAGAATAATGATGTATTTCTTAAGAGAATGTTTGGCGATTATATGAAGATGCCACCAGTAGAGAGCAGAAAGAATCATGTACCTGAGGTTCTGGAGTTCGGACCATTTGATGAGGAGCTGAAAGATATTGATATTTAAAGCATGGACAATTATGGAGAAAATATGAAAAAACTTATAATAATTCCAGCATATAACGAGAGCGAAAGTATAGAGAAGACAGTCAGAGATATTATAGAGAATGCACCATCATTTGATTATGTAGTTATCAACGACTGCTCAACTGATAATACACGACAGATATGTGAAGATAATGGATTTAATATTGTTAATCTGCCAGTTAATCTGGGAATAGGCGGAGCTGTTCAGACAGGATATCTGTATGCAGAAAGATATGGATATGATATTGCTGTACAGGTAGATGGTGATGGACAGCATGATGCGAAATTCCTTGGAGAGATGGCTGATTATCTTGAAAAGAATGACCTTGATATGGTTATAGGTTCAAGATTTATTGAGAAACAGGGTTTCCAGTCTTCTAAGGCAAGAAGAATTGGAATTAATTATTTTACAGGATTGATAAGGTTATGTACAGGTCAGAAAATAACAGATCCTACATCAGGATTAAGACTTATAGGAAGACGTACAATAGAACAGTTTGCCAAGAAGTATCCTAAGGATTATCCAGAGCCGGAAACAGTTGTGGCAATATTAAAGAAAGGTTTCAAGGTGGCTGAGATTCCAGTTGTCATGAGAGAAAGACAGGGCGGAAGCTCATCAATAACACTTAAGAAATCAGTATATTATATGGTTAAGGTTACACTGGCAATATTGTTTGAGAATTTCAGAGGAGATAAGCATAGATGAGTATAAGAATTAAATGTGTTATAATTGCTGTTCTTATATTAGGGCTGTTAAAGATTTTAGGTCTTATCAAGAAGAACAAATTGGAATTAAAATATGCGCTTTCATGGCTTTTTCTGGAACTTGGAATATTGATAATTACATTAATACCTAATCTGCTTAATGTTATATCAAAGGTACTAGGAATATATAATGAGATTAATATGCTGTTCTTTTTGGGATTTGTCTTTATTATACTTGTTATATTCTCACTTACGATGTCGCTTTCAAGAAACTCAGAAAGAGTTAGAAAGATGGCACAGGAGATTGCTTTGAATAGTTACGCTAATAATAAGAAAAATGGTTCAGACATGGATTAATGTCTGAACCATTTTTTTAATATGTTTCTGGTTAAATTTTCGACTCTGCGTTCTATAAAGATATGCATGAGAAGGGCGAGTGCAATATCTATGACTACGGCAGTAATAATGTTGATAAAAGGATTGATTGGTCCGCCTCCCATCACATATACAATACTCTGTTGTATAGGGAATCCTATGAGGTACATGCAGTAAGAACAGTCACCTAATATTTCCGCTTTTTGGAAATGCTGATGCTTACTGATGAACATTACATAGAACATAAAGTAAGGAACACATATCCATACGGCAAGTGCTGAAAGACTCTTAACCGGAAATACAAGAACAAATAAAATAATCGAAGCTATGAATAAAACCTGAGGTTTCTTAATATTAAGAAGGTGTTCTCTGTTAATCCAGTACTGGATACCAAGCCAGAATGAAATAGCCGGACATAAAGCATCATAAAGAGATGATATGTGGCTCTGTAACAGGAAAGCACCTAATATAACAATAACTGATAAAACAAGCATTATACGGTTTACAATATTATCTTTGTTCTTAAAGATTTTATAAAAAATGTAGCAGAACAGATAACATAAGAATTCAACAGGAAGTGTCCATAAAGCGCCATTCACAGTAGGCATATATACGTTATTGGTAAATACACCAGGCAGGTTATGCTGTAAAATCAGTATACCGTTCAAAAGATATTTCCATGTAAGTATATTGGAAAAATAATCTTTAAGAGGCAGTGTTGTGAATACAGGTCCTATAATGAATATAGATATAAGTACAACAAGTATAAGCATCGGAAGCAGTTTAAACAGTCTCTTTAATAAGAAAACCAGAAAGCTTTCATTGCGCTCACATGATTTCGCAATATAGAAACCTGAACCAAAGAAGAAAACTGCAACAGCAAGGAATCCCCATGTGTTGATATTAATAAGATTAAGGTGATGGCTATCTATATAATGCTGTGATGAAGCACCGAGTGATAATGCAAATGAGTGGGATATAATAACCATTAAAGCTGCAATAAATCTAATAAAACTGTAATTATAATTCTTTGTATTAAAGTTCAAGATTATCCTCCATTAATAGATGTTTTTACTGAATTATACATGAATTAAGATGTTAAGACAAGGTAATGGTCTTGTATATATTTATAAATGCGTGATATAATAAAACGATTAAAACTTGTTAGGAGATTAAAATACATGAAGAAAAAATTAAAATATATCAAAATACTGCTTATTGTGTTTGCAGTAGTACTATTCGTATTAAGAGGAATACACATTTGTAATGTTACTACTGACAAAACTGTAGATATGTATGATTCCGGGTTTGTAGCAAGAGAGGAGACTGCCGGGTTAGAGAAAGGCATGGAGATAACCCAGGATATATACATTGAGGGAGATTTTAATGGTATTGCATTATATTTCAGTACCAATGCAATAAGGAATTTCTCTAAGATAACTGTAGAACTTGTTGATAAGGCAACAGGCGAAGTTGTCTTTCATAAGAAAGTTAATGGTGTTGATATAAATGATAACCAGTTTTCTAATTTTGCCGAGACAAATGTTATATCAGGTGGGAAGACTTATACGCTAAAGGTTTCTACGGATACATCAGCGAATGGAAAGAAGTTTACATTGTGGACAGATAATCAGAATATAACAGATACATCAGTGCAGTACAGCATTAACGGAGAGAAACAGAATGGTGTACTTTGTTATGCAGTTTTAAGGAATTACCACCATACTGATAATTATGGTGTGTTTGCAGTAAGAATGGTGTTTATGACACTTCTTATGATTCTTGTATGTGCATTTATTATTGCTGGACCTAGGAAATTATGTGAGTTCATATTTGATAAGAGATTCTATATTGCTGTTGCAATGTTTTTGCTTCTTGTTATTATGAGGGTTAATTTCTCGTCTATAGGAATGTTTGATAATTATGTGCAGCCGGGACAGGGAAGTGAGTTTGTAACGCCTGTTTATGGAGAGACACATTCTATAAGAAGTGATGAGTGGGCTGTTTCAACACCAAGATATCTTACAGCCAAGTATACTGATTATGGTAAATATAATTATATAATTATGGGGAAGCAGACAGAAAATATAGCACAGACTGGATTGTATAAGTCATATTCAGCACTGGCTAAACCACATACATGGGGCTATTACCTTTTTGGAGATAGCATAGGTATGTCGGTAGAATGGTGCTTCCCATTCATATTACTTATTGTTATGTCAATCCAGTTCTTCTATATTATAGCAGGAAAGAATAAAGTGCTGGCAGTAACTGGTGGCGTTATGGTGGCATTCTCCGGATATGAGATGTGGTGGATGAATGTTGAGTATCTGTCGTGTGGTCTTACAGCGCTTGTATGTATATATTACTTTATAAATGCAGAGAAGACGTGGCAGAAGATGGTACTCAGTCCGTGTATTGCCATACTTGGAGCAGAATATATAACAATATTATATCCGGCGTTCCAGGTACCTTCAGGATATGTTTATTTTGGAATTGTAGTATGGATGGTTGTAAGTTCATGGGATAATTTCAAGAAAATCAAGCTTAAGGAATGGCTTGTATTCGCAGCATCAATGTTGTTTATGGCATCAATTGTTATTGTGTACCTCAAGGACAGAAGCACATATGTAACAGAGATAATGAATACAATCTATCCGGGTTCAAGAGTTTCAACTGGTGGATATTCTTTATATAAGATGTTTGAATATGTTGCTACAATATTCTATCCATTCAAGGCAACTCTTAATAATAGTGAGTTCTCAATGATGGTAACATTGTTCCCATTGCCAATGGTAATGGCAGTGTACTGCATTATTAAGCAGAAGGGTAAGGATATTCTTCTTGATATCATGCTTGGATTGTCATGTGTATATACAATATATTGTACAGTTGGCTTCCCATTGATTGTTGCCAGGCTCACATTATTCAGTTATGTACCGGAAGAAAGAGCAGCAGACCTGTTAGGACTTTTACAGGTTATATTACTTATAAGAAGTATATATGTATGCAGGGAAAACAGATATAAAGTCAATCCTGTTATTGTTGTGGTTCCAATGCTTATAAGCTGTTATTACAGCTGGAAAGAAGCAAGAACTGTATATGATATAACTGAGTCTGGTGGAATGTTACAGTATGCAATAATAGCGCTGGCAATTGTGTTTACAGTAATAACTATTGTTGTATTCTGTGTAAAAGAGCATGACAGGCTTAAGAATATGGCACTGTTATCGCTTGCGGGTATTGTGTTCTTATCAGGAATATGGTCACTTACAGTTAATGTAGGAACAGACGCTATATATTCTAAACCACTTGCCAAGAAAGTATGCGAGATTACAAGTGAAGATAAAGATGGTAAATGGGTAATGCTTGATTCATGGGTAGAATCAATGTATCTTGCTGCCTGTGGTGCTCCGACAATTAATACATGTAATAATGTTCCTAACTGGGATTTATGGAATATTCTTGATCCACAGAAAGAGAATGAATACTGTTATAACAGATTTGCACATATGTTACTTACACTTACAGAAGAGGATACTAATGAGGAACTTGTTCAGCAGGATCTTTTACAGTTGAATCTGAACTATAAAGATGCCGAGAAGATTGGTGTTAAATATATTGCATCAAGAACTTATAATGATGATTTTGATAAGGTCCTTGAGAAATATTACAATTATTCAATATTATATGATGAATTCGGATGGAGAATATATCAGCTTAATTCATTGAAAGCAGCAGCTAACTAATAGGGAGATTACTATGAAGAAGATAAAAGATAAATTAATAACGATTTATCCTCAATTGATATTTCTTATTGTAACATTCTGTATATTTATGCCATCATCTTTATTTCTTGGCAATATTGATCAATTTGCAGTGGGATTCGCGGCACTTATACCGCTTCTTATGGCAGCGTCGTTAATTACGGCAGCAGTTGTTATACTGATAGGTCTGATTGTGCCAAAGAAGATATGTAACATATACGCAGCGGTCATATTTGGCGGTGCACTTGCTGCTTATGTGCAGGGAAATTTCCTTAACCCTGATTTCGGAGTCCTTAATGGAAGGCAGATTCAGTGGAGCCAGTTTAAGGTTAATGGAATTATAAGTACAGTTGTATGGATAGTACTTATTGTTGTTCCGCCAGTTATTGTATGCTTTAAGAAAGATATAATGACAAATATAATAAAGTGGGGCAGCCTGTTTCTTTCAAGCATACAGGTTGTGACACTTGTGGTTCTTATTGTATCTTCAAAAAGAAGTGTTGATTATTCATATGTAGTTACTAAGAATGGTGAGTTTGCGTTATCTTCGCAGGGCAATGTAGTGGTATTCATTGTGGATACACTGGATAATGAGGACGCACAGAATTATGTTATCGACAGATACTGTGAAGAATTAAAAGATTTTACTTATTTTGATAATATGATAGGCGGAGGTGCACCAACAGCTCTAGGAGTTCCACTTATGCTTACAGGTTATCAGTATGATACAACACATTCTCTGGCTGATTACAGAAAGAAAGCATATGAAGAAGGTACTCTTATTCAGGATATGTCAGATAACGGATATGATGTTAAGTTGTATACTTCAAGTGAGTATCTTAATGGAGTTAATCAGGAGGCAGTAGCCAATACTGCAGGTGGACAGAAATACAGAATATCAGACAAAGTTCAATTCTTTAAGAATATATATAAAATGTCGGCATTTTATGCATTTCCACAGATTATAAAACAGTATTTCTGGTTTTATGGTGATGATTTTGCAGCATGTCAGGCTCCAGAGAATAACAATATTATTCAATATGAATTGGATGATTCACAGTTGTATGCTGATTTTAAGAATAATGGCGGTATAACAGTTGATGCTGGAAATAAAACATTTACACTGTATCATATGGTAGGGGCACATGCACCTTATGAGATGAATGAACAGTGTGTAGATGTGGGGGAAACAGAGACTTCTCTTGATAAGCAGATACAGGGTGTGTTCAGATATATTAATGGATATATGCAGCAGATGAAGGATAAAGGTGTGTATGATAACAGCACGGTTATAATTACAGCCGACCACGGCGGATATGGATTGTATGAACGCCCTGCTGTATTTGTGAAAATGGCTGATACTCATAATGATGTAATGCAGGTTAATTCAGATTCTGTAACATTTAAGAATCTGTATGCTACTTATGGCGAGGCAGCACTTGGACAGAAGAGTAATTATGGAAATACGCTTTTTGATATGGCTGGTGTTTCTCAGTCAAGATATCATGTAGCACCATGGGATGTGTCAAAAGGTATGTACCCGGCAGATGAATATCTTAAAAACAGAGATTATTCGGTGTTCAGAATAGAAGGGGACGCTGTAAATCCACAGATATCTGTAATTAAAGATGAGCAGCAGATGAAGAATATTAATAATTAATGATGCAGCAGCAGCTATAGCCATGGAAGGTTTATAGCTGCTTACTTTTATACTGGTAATTTAGTTTATTATCTGCTATAATCCATTCTGTTCACGCAGATGGACAAAAATATGACCGAACGAATAAACTGTGAGAGGGGATATTTATGAATGAAAATAATCAGCTGGTTCGTGCTTTAGGGCTTAAAGAATCAATTAGTATGACAATTGGAACCGTTGTAGGTGTAGGACTTTTTACCTGTGGTTCAGCACAGATAGGAAGTGTAGGCTCATGGATAATAGGGTTTACATTTGTTGCACTTCTTATATCTATATGGCCATGTCTTATATATGGAGAGATGTCTGCAGCACTTCCTTGTGCGGGTGGAACATATAATTATGCCAAGAGAGGACTTAACAGAGTATGGGCTAATATGGCAGGATGGCATTATATAGTATCTGTTGTAGCTATTGGTGCAGGTGAGACGCTTGCATTTGCCAATTATTTTAAGATTCTTATGGAACAGCTTGGAATAAGCATAGTTAAGCTTGATTCAAGAATTATAGCTATTATCCTTGTTGCAGTTTTCCTTATTCTTAATTTCAGAGGCATTGAGCAGTCAGGTAAGGCACAGACAGCATTTATGTTTTTCTTCTGGGGCTGTTCAGTGTGCTGGTTCCTTTATATGATACCTAAGGTTCATGTTGAATATTTTGGTGGAATAGCAATGAACTCATTGCCTCCATTTAATGAGATGATGTATATATTTGGTCTTGTATGGTGGTGCTATACAGGATTTGAGACATGTGTATCTATGGGAGCAGAGACTAAGTATCCACAGTATACACTTCCAAGAGCATTAAAGATTTCGGTATTTATGGTATTTGCACTTAACGCATTATTCCAGTGGTTTCTTGTAGGTCTTGTACCTAAGGAGTTTTATGGAATTCTTGCAGCGGCAGATGCTCCATATGCAGAAGGACTTAAGGCAGTCGGACTTGTTGGATTTCCTATTATACTTTTATGTATTGGTATTGCATTTGGTGGAGATTTATCTACTATTAATCCGGGAATTGCTGCACCTGCAAGATACATTTATACAATGGCAGAAGATGGCGCATTACCAAAATTCCTTGGAAAGATTCATCCGAAGTTCAAGACACCATATGTTGCTGTTATTGTGGTTGGTGTTATCAATTTTATACTTATTGCAACAGGTTCAATTAATTACATAGCATCAGTATCGCTTATATCACTTGCTATATGTTATATGATAGGCTGTCTTTCATATATGGGGCTTAAGAAGAAGTATCCTGATATGAAGAGACCTTATAAGGCTCCTCTTGGAGTTGTTGGATGTATATTTACAATTGTTGTGTATTGCTTCATGTTAATATTTGCGGATAAGGCAGCACTTATTACATCAGGAATCATAACAGTATTATGTGTAATATTCTATTTTGCATATTCTCACAGAAAAGAATGTGCTATGCCAACAATTGAGGAAGAGATTGGCGTTATAGAAGAGCCGGATGAGCAGACTAAGGTTAAGATGGACAGACAGTACACCATATGGAAGGTATGCACAATTATTGTTACATGCATTGCACTTGGAATCTATATAATTCCAATGGTGCTGTAAGGAGGAAATATGAATCGTTATCAGTTTGAAGTACTTACATATATTGAAAAGAATGGTAAGAAAGAGTATCCGATGAGAACTCTTTCAGATGCATTAAAGATTTCAGGAACAGCTATATCTAAAGCTCTGGATGAGTTGGAAAATGAAGCTCTTATTAAAAGATGTGAAGATCAGATGGAGATTACTGAAAGAGGTCTTGAGGCACTTGAGCCTTACCGAGTAAAGAGAGCGGTTATTATGGCAGCAGGATTTGGTTCAAGAATGGTTCCTGTTACATTAGACAGACCAAAGCCAATGGTTGCTGTTAATGGAGTAAGAATTATAGATACATTACTTGATGCACTTGTTTCTGTAGGAATTAAGGATATAACTCTTGTAAGGGGCTATAAGAAAGAAAAATTTGATGAGATTCTGGAGAAGTATCCATTTATCAATCTTATTGATAACGATATATATGATAAAACCAATAATATATCATCAGCAATGGCAGCATTAGAACATATTGACCAGTGCTATTTATGTGAAGCGGACCTGTATATATCTAATCCGGCTATTATCACAAAGTATCAGTACTGCAGCAATATCCTTGGCTCTTATTCGTTGGAGACTGATGACTGGAGTTTTAAGCTTGATAATGGACATATAACAGATTATCAGAAGGGTAATACATATTGCTTTAATTATTATGGAATATCTTACTGGACAAAGGAAGACAGTGCAAGATTAAGAGAAGACTTTGCACAGGTATATAATGAAGAGCCGGAGGGCAATGATTATTTCTGGGAGTTTATTCCACTTGTGCTTCGCAAGGAAAGATATGCGGTAGAGGTAAGACCTTGTGAGAAATCAGATATTATGGAGATAGATAATTTTTATGAGCTGGTACAGTTAGATTCTTCTTATAAGGATTATCCGGGACAGGAACAGTAAATGCAGATATAAAGGGAAGGTGAATGTCTATGATATGTTATAAGGGAAAGGTTCTTACAGTTGACAGTAATGATACAGTAGCCGGTTATCTCGTTGAGGATAAAGGAAGAATTGTGTATGTTGGTAATGAACTGCCAGAACAGTATAAGAATGTGCAGACAGTTGAACTTGGAAAGAAGGTGCTGGTTCCGGCATTCGTAGATACACATCAGCATATGGCATCATTTTCTACATTTCACGCAGGACTTAATGTTATGGATGCAGAGTCCAATGAAGAGATTGCACAGATGGTTAAAGAATTCGTGCAGTCAAGCGGTAATAAAAAGACACTTATAGCATTCGGTGCATCACCATATTCAGTTAAAGAAGGAAGACTTATAAGCAGGGAAGAATTAGATAAGGTATGCCCTGATAAGGAAATCATGGTTGTCAAATATGATGGACATGCGTGCATAATTAACAGCAAGCTTCTTGATAAGCTGAAGGGGAAAGTAAGTAAGTTAAGAGGTTATCACGAAGATACCGGTGAGATGAATCAGGAGGCATTCTTTGCATGCTCTGATTACATTACTAATTCACTTTCTATTATTGAACTGTTTAAGAATATGCAGATTGCCATTGATTTTCAGGCGTCTCATGGAATTGGCTGTATTCACACTGTAAGTGGTGTGGGTTTTACAGGCAATCTTGATATTACATTTGAAAAAATATTTGCAAAATCCTTAACTAATGGATTTCAGGTAAGGGTATTCCCACAGTCAATGAATGTTGATGTTGCATTAAAGAGAAAACTGCCAAGAATAGGCGGATGCTTTGAATGTGCACTTGACGGATGTTTCGGTTCACACGATGCAGCAATGAATGAACCATATATTGATTCATTAGGCGGTGACGGAGTACTTTATTATGATGATGAAAAGGTTATTGATTTCTGCAAGAAGGCTAACAGAGCCGGACTGCAGATAGAGATGCATGCGATTGGGGATAAAGCATTTGACCAGGCATGCAGGGCACTTAAGGCGGCACTTGACGATTATCCAAGAAAAGACCACAGACATGGAATTATACATGACTGTCTTCCAACTGAAGAGGGAATTAAGATATGCAGGGACTATAATATACAGATGCCTGTACAGAGTGCTTTCATTAACTGGAAACAGGAACCTGATGAGTATCTTAAAAGTATTATGGGTAAAGAAAGAGCAGAAAGACTTAATCCGCTCAGAACATTTAATGAGAATGGAATAGTTGTTTCGTGCGGTTCTGATGCTCCATGTACATCACCGGATCCTATCGTATGGATTGACAAAGCTGTTAATAATATGAATCAGTCTCAGGCAGTATCGGTTCAGGAAGCACTAAGGATGTGTACGTATAATGGATATTATGTAACATTTGACGAGAAAGAAAGAGGAAGCCTTGAGGCAGGAAAGATTGCCGATATGGTGGTTCTTTCAGATGATTTGTATTCAGTTGACAAGAAGGATATAAAGAACATTAAGGTAGAGGGACTTATACTTTCGGGAAAAAAGTATGAATCATGTAGAGAAAATGTAATCAAAGCAGTGATTCGAGGAGTGTTCTCAGGAAACATGGCATAAGGAGATATGTATAATGAGAAAAGAAGAGTTTTATGTATTGAACAGTTTGTATAATGGAAGCATTGGAAGAGCGGGCTGCACTTATGATGTTGAGGAGACAAAAGCTCTTAAAGACACAGATATTTATAATAAACTTGTAAAAACAGGGTATATTGAAAAAGAGTCTGGCAGTATTACAAAGACTGGATTAGAGGCACTTGAACCATACAGGGTTAATAATGCAGTTATTCTTGCAGCTGGTGCATCTACACGTTTTATTCCTTTATCACTTGAACAGCCCAAAGGTCTTTTTGAAGTTAAGGGTGAACGTCTTATTGAGAGACAGATAAAGCAGCTTCAGGATGCAGGAATTGATGATATTACCATAGTTCTGGGATATAAAAAGGAGATGTTTTATTATCTTAAGGACAAATATGATGTCAAATTCGTTATTAATGACTCATTTAATATAAAGAATAATATAGAGAGTCTTTATCTTGTAAAGAACGAACTGAAGAATACATATATATGTGTAAGTGACAGTTATTATATAGAGAATCCATTTAACAGATTTGAGTACAGAACATTTTATTCGGGATATTATGGGAGAGTTTCTTCTGATGAGGTATATGCTGATATAGATGTAGATGACCGTATTGTTAAGATTAAGAGAGATATCAATGAAGGAAATGTTCTTATGGGGCATTCGTTCTGGAATAAGGACTTTTCGGACAGCTTTATAAACCTGATAGAACAGATAAGAGATGGTGGTCAGTATAACAACTGTTATTGGGAGTTATTGCTGATGGACAGATTGCATGATCTTGCTCCAATACATTTCAAACAATATAAGCAGGGAAATATATTTGAGTTTGATTATTTTGATGAGTTAAGAAAGTTTGATTCACAGTATTTAGGACATACACATAGTGAGATAATAAGAAATATTAAGCTTGTATTCAGATGTGATGAGGAAGATATAGTTGATTTCAGAAATGTAAGTGAAGGAATGACCAACACATCATTTATATTCAAGATTGATGGAGTCGATTATATATATAGACATCCGGGTGATGGAACAGAAAGCATAATCAATAGAAGAAATGAAAAAAAATCACTTATTAAAGCTAAAGAAGCTGGTGTAGATCCTACATACATATATGCAGATGTTAATGAGGGCTGGAAGATATCGGTATTCATTCCGGAATTCAGAGAACCTGATTATAATTCTTTTGAGGATTCAAAGAAGATATTGACTGTTTTAAGAAAGCTGCATAAGGCAGATATAACAGCTGATTATGGAATGAAGCCGTGGGAAGATGCACTTGATATGGAGAAGCTTCTTGAGAAGAAAGATCCAGTGTGCTTTGTTCAGTATGAAGGTCTTAAGAACAGCATAGGACAGTTGTATAAGATGACTCTTGGAGATGGAGTTAAAAAATGTTTCTGTCATGGCGATACATATAAGCCGAACTGGATGATAAAACCGGATGGAAGTGTCATACTTATTGACTGGGAGTATTCTGGATATTCTGACCCGGGAATTGATGTTGGATATTATGTGGTTGATGCCATGTATGATTTTGATAAGGCTGAGGAATTCATAAGGGAATATCTTCAGGAAGAATATAATGAGACAACTAGATTTCATTATATGGCATATGTTGCTATTATTGCATACTATTGGTTTGTATGGGCTATGTACAGGGAATCATGTGGTGCAGATATGGGAGAGGCATTGGAGAACTGGCGGGACATGGCAGTTAAATATGCTGAGTACCTTTTGAAATAAATAATATTAAAAGGATACTGTATTATGTAAAATACCTTTCAATAATTAATAATAAGTGGTATGATTAATTATTATGTTGGGTGACTCTGACACAATCAATAAAAGCTTCAAAAGAGGAGCCATTTATGGAAATATTATCGACAGCCTTAGGTTATGTAATGAATTTTTGTTACAAATTACTGCATGATTATGGATTGGCAATTATATTATTCACTCTGATAAGTAAGATTGTTCTCTTACCTGTATCTATCTGGGTTCAGAAGAATTCTATCAAAATGGTAAAGATGCAGCCGGATATTAACAGAATTCTTATTAAGCATTATGGGGATAAGGATGAGATAGCAGAGGAACAGTCTAAGCTTTATAAAAAAGAAAAGTATAATCCGCTGGCTTCACTCATACCACTTATCATTCAGATAATTTTATTGCTTGGAGTTGTAGAGGTTATTAAAGCAGGCATAAGTGCAGGTGAAATAGACATGAAGTTCTGCGGCTATGACCTTACATGGATTACTACAAAACAGTGGGGATTATCAATCATAACACCAATTATAGCAGGTGTCTCAGCATGGCTTTTATGTGTTGCACAGAATGCAAGTAATGTATTACAGGCAGAACAGAGTAAGCTTAATAAGTATGGTATGATGATATTTTCAGTAGGTTTGTCGTTATATTTAGGATGTTTTGTATATGCAGGAGTAGCCCTTTACTGGACTGCAAGCAATATATTTGCAATTCTTCAGTTATATCTTCTTAACTGGGCTATTAATCCTAAGAATTACGTTGATTATGAGGCTCTTGAGGAAACAAAGAAAGAACTTGCGGAGATTGAAGCCCTTGGTACGAAAAAGGGTAAAAGAAACAAAGAAGATATTAAGAGAGAAAAGGCCGATTATAAAAAGTTTTTCTCCGTTGTTAATAAACATCTTGTATTCTATTCAGAGGGTTCAGGCTTCTATAAGTATTTTAAAGGGATAATTGAATACATACTTAATAATACCAATATTACAATTCATTATGTAACAAGTGATCCTGATGATCAGATATTCAGAATTGCCGAAAAAGAAAGTAAGATTAAACCTTATTATATAGGGGAAAAGAAACTTATAACACTTATGATGAAGATGGATGCAGACGTTGTTGTTATGACTATGCCTGATATTGAGAATTATCACATTAAAAGAAGTTATATCAGAAAAGATATTAATTATGTTTATGTTCCTCATGGCATGGACAGCCTTAATATGACAATGCGAACTGGCTCAATGGATCATTATGACTCTGTATTATGTACAGGAAAGATTCAGAAAGAAGAAATAGAAAAAACAGAAGAAGTGTATAATCTTCCTAAGAAGGAGCTTGTTGAGTGGGGATATTCATTGCTTGATGAGATGCGTGAGGATTATGAAAAGATGCCAAAGAAGGAAAATGATATTAAGTCAATACTTATTGCTCCATCATGGCAGAAAGATAATATTGTAGACAGCTGTCTTGAGGACATACTTGATAATCTTAAGGGACATGGTTATAAGATTACAGTCCGACCACACCCACAGCATGTAAGACATATGCCTGAGAAGATGGAAGGACTTAAAGAAAGATATAAGGATGATACAGATATAGAGATTCAGACTGATTTTTCATCAAACAGTACTGTTTTTGAGGCAGATCTTATGATTACAGACTGGTCAGGTATAGCATATGAATATGCTTATACTACATGTAAACCGGTTCTTTTCATTGATACACCAATGAAGATAATGAATCCTGAATACAAAAAGATTGGAATTGAGCCACTTAATATATGGATGAGATATGAAATCGGGCGTGTACTTAAGCTTGATGAAATTGATAAGACAGCTGATACAGCAGCAAAGATGCTGGCAGCTTCTGATACATATAAGGACAGCATAGACCGATTTGTTAAAGAATATGTGTATAATCTTGGCAGTAGTGCTTCGGTTGGAGCTAAATATATTATTCAGGAAATTCAAAAAGCAATTAAAAGACATAAGGAACAAGAGTAACGTCAGATTATAGGAGGGGATTATGCAGGCAATTATTTTAGCAGCAGGAATGGGAAAGCGTTTAAAGGAACTTACCCAGAATAATACCAAATGTATGGTAAAGGTTAATGGAGTATCGCTTATAGACAGGCTTTTGCATCAGCTTGAGAAACAACATCTCTCAAGAATAGTGATTGTTGTGGGCTATGAAGGACAGAAGCTGATTGATTATATAGCGACATTGGGAATTAAGACACCAATTTCATATGTTGACAATGCGGTATATGATAAGACAAACAATATTTATTCACTTGCACTGGCAAAGAATTATCTTATGGAAGAAGATACTCTGCTTTTTGAATCAGATGTAATTATTGATGATTCTGCAATTGATGAACTTGTAAAAGATCCGAGAGATACACTTGCCATGGTAGATAAATATGAGAGCTGGATGGATGGTACATGTGTAAAGCTTGACGAATATGATAATATTGTTGCATTTGTTCCAGGAAAGAGTTTTGATTTTAAGGAAAAAGAGGAATACTATAAAACTGTAAATATCTACAAATTCAGCAAACATTTTTCACAGGATATATATGTTCCTTTCCTTGAGGCATATTGTAGTGCGTTGGGAGAAAATGAATATTATGAACAGGTTCTTAGAGTTATAACAATGCTGGATACACCTGGAATTAAAGGTATGAGATTATCAGGTCAGAAATGGTATGAAATAGATGATGAACAGGATCTTGATATAGCAACAACACTTTTTGCTCCAGATGATGAGACAAGAATTAACCTTATGCATAAAAGATATGGAGGATTCTGGAGATATCCGGGATTGTTGGATTTCTGTTATCTTGTTAATCCTTATTATCCGCCTAAAAAGCTTAAGGATGAACTGCGTGCAAGCTTTGATACACTTTTGACAGAATATCCTTCAGGTATGGGAGTTAATTCTTTACTTGCAGCTAAGAATTTTGGTGTCCACAAAGACAACATAATAGTTGGGAATGGAGCAGCAGAACTTATTAAGTCACTTATGGAGAGTTTTTCTGGAAAGACAGGCGTTATCAGACCTACATTTGAAGAATATCCTAACAGATATGCTGTTGAAGACGAAGTGGTATTTACACCGTCAAATGATAATTATACATATTCAGCTGAAGAACTGATAGAGTTCTATACATGCAACAAAGTAGATAATATTATTATTATTAATCCTGATAATCCATCTGGTAATTACCTGAAAAAGGAAGAGATTATAAGGTTAATAAAATGGACAGACAGTCAGGGAATAAAGCTGGTGGTTGATGAGTCGTTTGCTGATTTCTCAGATGAACCGGATAATTCTCTTATAGAACAGAAATTTATCGAAACATATAGCAGATTATATGTTATGAAAAGTATATCTAAATCATACGGTGTACCGGGGCTGAGGCTTGGAATCCTTGTTTCTTCAGATACAGAAACGATTGCAGCAATGAAAAAAGATGTTGCAATATGGAATATTAATTCATTTGGTGAGTATTATCTTCAGATTGCAGAAAAGTATAAGAAAGATTATGCGGCTGCAATGGACAAATTCCGCGTAGAAAGAAAAAGGTTCTATAATGAACTGGAGCAGATATCTGGTATAAGAGTTATCCCATCACAGGCTAATTATTTTATGATTGAGATAACTAATGGAATGACGGCAAAAGAACTTATGATAAAACTGTTTAAGAATCATTATCTGCTTATAAAGGATCTTACATCAAAAGTACATGATGGAAAACAGTATATAAGAATTGCAATCAGAAATGATGCAGATAACAACAAGATGCTTGAAGCATTAAAAAAGGAATTTAATTAAAACGGAGATAAAAAGTATGTTGACATTATTAAATTTAAATGTAGCAGGTTACATTGACCCATCTGTTATGACTTATGCCATTCAGGCTATTGCCGGAGTGATAATTGCTGTTGGTGCATTTCTTGGTATTTATTTAAGAAAGGCAAAGAAAAAGCTTAATAACAAGCTTGGCATTGATGAAAACAGAAACAAGGAAGTTGAGACAGATGATATCGTTATTAACGAATCAAAATAATAAATGAATTTTCAGGACGCCGTTTTTATACGGCGTCTTTTTCTTGATTTGTTATTGATAAAAGTATAAAATAATATGGCGTTATATCAATAAAAACAGTGAGGTAATTATGAGTAACAATACAGATAATAATATGCAGGAAACTAAGCCGGATATATTTGATAAGATTATGCATCTGCCGGGTCTGAGGGTGTTTGAACCATTGTATAAGAAGTATAAGGAAGTACTTTTGTATCTTTTCTTTGGAGTACTTACAACAGTGGTGAGTATAGGTTCATATGCATTCTTTAATGTTGCACTTGGAATTAATGAGCTTATTGCAAATGTTATATCATGGGTACTTGCAGTACTTTTTGCATTCTTTACTAACAGGATATGGGTGTTTGCAGCACCAACTAAGACTGTGGAAGAATTTATGAAACAGTTAGTTTCATTTGCAGGTGGAAGAGTATTAACTCTTGTAATTGAGGAGATAATTCTTCTTGTATTCATTACAATGCTGCATTTCAACAGTATGTTAATAAAGTTTATTGCGCAGGTAGTTGTAATTATACTTAATTATGTTATAAGCAAGCTGCTTGTATTCAGAAAAGATAAGAGTAAGAAGTAAAAGGAGAAGGTAATGGAAAAGAATGTATTAGAGTTTCTTGAAAACTCACAGAGAATGTATGGGGAAAAGACAGCATGTGCTGATATGAATAATGAACTTACATACACACAGCTTATGAATCAGGCAAAGTTCATAGGAAGCTGTCTCTCACTTAAGATTAAGCCTACACAGGGAGTTCCTGTGTATATGGATAAGACATGTAATACATTATCTTTATTTATGGGAATTGTGTATGCAGGAGGATATTACTGCATGCTTGATACAACTCATCCGGCTGAGAGAATTAATCTTATATTAGATACGATTCAGGCAGATATTCTTGTTGCAGATAATAAGTCAGCCAAGAAAGCAGAAAAGCTCGGATTCCAGGGCGAGATTATTAATCTTGACGAATTACTTGAAGAATACGATGGACAGGCTGTGGATTCAGAGGCTCAGGAAAGACTGGGGAAGATAAGAGAACAGGCACTTGATATAGATCCTCTGTATTCAATATTTACATCAGGTTCAACAGGTGTACCTAAAGGAGTTATAGTTAACCACCGTTCAACAATAGATTTTATTGACTGTTTTACGGAAACATTTGGAATTACTAATGAGGATGTTATAGGTAATCAGGCACCTTTTGACTTTGATGTATCAGTTAAGGATATATATTCAAGTTTAAAGACAGGTGCAACCTTACAGCTTATTCCTAAGATGTGCTTCTCATTTCCAACCAAGCTGCTTGATTTCCTTGATGACAGAAAGGTTACAACTATTATATGGGCTGTATCAGCGTTATGTATTGTAACAACTCTTAATGGATTCGAGTATAAGAGACCATCTTCACTTAATAAGATTATGTTCAGTGGAGAGGTTATGCCTATAAAGCATCTTAACGCATGGAGAGCACAGTATCAGGATGCAATGTTTGTTAACCTCTATGGACCAACAGAGATAACATGTAATTGTACATATTACATTATTGACAGAGAGTTTGGCCTTGACGAGAAACTTCCTATGGGTAAGCCGTTTGCCAACGAAAGAGTATTTCTGTTAGATGACGAGGATAGGCTTGTTGATGCAGAAAGACCAGGCGAATTAGGGGAAATATGTGTATCCGGAACAGCAGTAACGCTTGGGTATCTGCGTAATCCTGAAAAGACAGCAGCAGCATTTGTACAGAATCCTCTTAATGACAGATATCTGGAAACTATATATCGCACAGGTGATCTTGGTTACTATAGTGAAGACGGTGAACTTTTCTTCTCATCAAGAAAGGACTTCCAGATTAAGCATATGGGACACAGAATTGAGCTGGGCGAAATTGAAACATACATGAATGGTATAGAGGGACTGCTTAGAAGCTGCTGTATATTTGATACTGATGAGAACAAGATTCTTGGGTTCTTTGAGACGGAAAGTACAAGTGAGCTTGATAGAAAGGGCGTAACACATGCTCTTAAAGATAAAGTGCCTCAGTGGATGATTCCAAACGTGCTTATTAAAGTTGATTCGATGCCGCTTACTAAGAATGGTAAGATTGACAGAAAAGAACTTATGAAGATATATAAAGAACAGGAGGCATAGGATGATAGGAGTTAAGGAATTAAAAGAGATTGCCATAAAATGTGGTACACCGTCATATATCTTTGATACAGATGTATTATGTGAAAGAATCGATAAGATGCAGGAAATTCTTGGCTGTGGAGTTACAGTATGTTATGCAATGAAGGCGAATCCTTTTCTTATTGGTACGCTGGATAAGAAGCTTGATAAATTCGAGGTATGTTCTCCGGGTGAATTTGCAATATGTGAAAAAGAAGGTATAGACAGGTCTAAGATTGTTCTTTCGGGTGTTAATAAGGAAAAGAAAGATATCCTCTACACAATGAAGACAGGTGCTGTTGGAATCTACACTGTGGAATCGCTTAACCAGCTTGAACTTATCAATTCATGTGCAGTTGAGTGTGGCATTAAAGTTAAGGTGCTTATAAGAGTTACAAGTGGCAACCAGTTCGGCATTAATGAGCGTCAGGTATATGAGATTGCTGACAGAAAGGATGAACTTAAGGGAATTATTATTGAGGGAATCCAGTGCTATTCAGGAACCCAGAAGAAGAAATTAAGCCAGATAGAATCTGAAGTTGTATGGTTACAGGCAATAGCACATACATGTGAGGCAGAGCATGGCGTTAAGCTTAATGAGATTGAATATGGTCCTGGTCTGTCAGTTGATTACTTCGTTACAGACAAATGTGATGCCATGAATACTAACTTTGATGAGTTAGAAGAATTTGCAGGCATGATTAAAGAAATGTCCGAAAAATTCAATGTTACTCTTGAGATGGGGCGATATATTGCAGCTACCTGTGGAGTTCTTATAAGCAGAATTGCTGATATGAAGATGAATGACACAACAAGATATGCAATTATTGACAGCGGAATTAATCATATTAATTATTATGGACAGGCTATGGCTATGAAGAAACCAAGATGTGAATTCATTCCAATGGAGTACACAGAAGGGTTTGCTGATGGTGCAGATCATGAGGTCGAAGTGTATTCACAGGGAGTACAGCCATATAATATATGCGGTTCATTATGTACAGTTGGCGATGTAATTGTTAAGAATCTTGAATTAAAGGATGCTAAGATTGGCGATATGTTAGCATTTTATAATATTGGAGCTTATTCGGTTACGGAGGGAATATATCTGTTTCTGAGCCGTCGCATGCCAGCAATTGTGATGTATTCAAAGAAGAATGGCTACAGGATTATTAGAAATCCAGTGGACACTTTTTTAATAAACAGTGTTAGTACACAATAATTTTACAATTTTGTTACAAAATATGATTGACTATATGTGAATGAGAAGATAGAATGTTTTCTGTTCACAGATGTGTGATTAATAATTTTTTTGCGAGGTTTATTATGGATCAGTTATTAGACATTTTGAATGAAATTAACAGTGATGTGGATTATGAAATTTGTGATACTCTTATCGATGATGGTATATTCAGCTCATTTGATATTGTATCACTTGTTGGTGAGTTAAACGATGCATTTGACATTGATATCACACCAGTTGATATAGTACCTGAGAACTTTAATTCAGCAGAAGCTATGTGGGAGATGATTCAGCGTCTGCAGGATTAATCCGGAAAGCGGGGTAAAATAATATGTCACTAGTTTCTACCGGATTTCTGGTATTTTTATTAGTGGGAGTAATTGTATATTATCTTATACCTAAGAAGGCACAGTGGGCATGGCTTTTGATATTAAGCTATGCCTACTATTTATGTTCGGGATATAAGACTGTTGTGTTCATATTACTTACAACAATCGTTACTTTCACATCAGGAATCCTTTTAGAGAGAACAGAGGATAATCTTGACAAGAGCCTTAAAGCAGATGGGCTGGCAAGAGAAGATAAAAAGGCTTTAAAAGAAAAGGCAAAGATATATAAGAAAAGAGTTGTAGTACTTGCTCTTCTTCTGGTATTTGGTGTGCTTGCAGTTGTTAAGTACCATAATTTTGCGATTGAGAACGTCAATGGCATAATTAAGGCTTTTGGTGGCAATGGCAGGATATCAACATTTATACTGCTTCTGCCACTTGGAATATCCTTCTATTCATTTCAGTCAATATCATATGTTATTGATGTGTACAGAGGTAAAGTAAAGGCATGTAATAACATTTTTAAATACGCCTTGTTTGTTTCGTATTTTCCGCAGATAACCCAGGGACCTATCGGAAGATACGACAGGCTTGCACCACAGTTTTTGGCAGAGCATAAGTATGATCTTGCAGTTATCCAGCATGGATTGCAGCGGATGGCCTGGGGACTTTTCAAAAAGTTTATTATAGCTGACCGTGCAGGAGTCGTGTCTGATCTGGTGTTTAATAATCCCGGTCAGTATCATGGAATATATGTAATAATAGGTGTTCTTGCGTATTGTGCACAGCTATACGGAGATTTTGCCGGTGGAATAGATATGGTTATGGGTGCTTCCGAGATGTTTGGAATCCATCTGGATGATAATTTCAGGCAGCCATTCTTCTCTCATTCTATTGGAGAGTTCTGGCGCAGATGGCACATAACACTTGGTACATGGATGAAGGATTATGTGTTCTATCCATTCAGCTTAAGTAAAGCCATGAATAAGCTGGGTAAGTTCTTTAAGAAACACAGCAAAACAAGATTTGGTAAATATATGGCGAAGGCATTGCCTATATGTCTGGCAGATTTACTCATATTCTTTATAGTAGGTGTATGGCATGGAGCAGCATGGAAGTATATCGTATATGGTATGTACAATGGTATAATCATGAGCTTTAGCAGTATTATGGCACCTGTTTATGAAAAAATGTTTAAAATAACTCATATTAATAAGAATGCACGCTGGTACAGAGGATGGCAGATAATAAGAACATTTATACTTGTTAATATAAGCTGGTATTTTGATAATGCAGCTACTCTTACAGATGCATTCAGACTTATGGGAAATACATTTAAACATGCATCATTCAGCATGGACGCCGTTGTAAAAATGTCTGGAAGCCAGCTGGATTTAATAATATTGCTTGCAGGTTGCTTAGTATGGCTTATTATAAGCATACTTAAAGAGAAAGGCATTGTAATCAGGGAAGCTCTTGACAGAAAGCCTCTGATTATCAGATGGGCTGTATACATAGCTCTTGTTATGTCGGTTGCAATGCTTGGCTATATTTCTAATACATCGGGTGGATTTATGTACGCCCAGTTCTAATCAGAGGTGCAGGATACCATGAAGAAGAAAGCATTTAAAGAGATATTAAAATATGTGAGGGTGATAGTATTCTTTGCGGTTATAACTATACTTGTTGAAGCAGTTAATTATGTAATGGTTCAGCCGGGGTATGCAAGATATATAATCCATACGGTTGACAATCCAGATGATGGCTCTGATTATGATTGTATTGTAGTGGGAGCTTCACATGGAAGGGCTTCAATTGACCCGCATTATTTTCTGGAAATGGAATATGCAGTTAATCCAATTAATATGTGTATTCAGGGCGCCACGGTTATTGATAATTATTATATGATCAGAGAAGCGTGCAATAATAATGACGTAAAGAAGATAATTCTTGAACTTGATTATCAGTACTGGAATAAGAATCTGAAACGTGATTCGGATTTTGGAGATCTTCTTGTATATGGACAGCTTCCGTTTACAAGTCTTAAAATGGAGTATATAGTAAGCCAGCTTATGGATAAAGACTTCAGGACAATATATTTCAGAAGATATGCATTTGCCAAGAATTGGAAAACGGCTAAGAAATATATGGCTATAAAGAAGACTGATGAATATAAGAATTTCCAGATTGAGGGTGTTGCCGGAATCGAAACAGAAGGACCATATCAGGGATTGGGATTTTTCTATCGAACCAAGGTAACTGATAAGAAGGGAAAGCTTAATCCATCACCATGGACATATGATGACCTTAATCCTAAGGTGCAGAAATATTTCCAGAAGATAGTTAAGTATTGTAAGGACAATGGAATTGAGCTTATATGTGTTACTACACCAATTCCACCATCGTCGGTTGTTTCGGGTGCTGCCAATGAGGCTGATACATATTTTAAGCAGATATGTGATGAGAATAATGTAAGGTATATAGATGGCAATCTTATTAAGAATGAGATTCTTAATGTAAGTGATGATGATTTTTCTGACTGGGAAGGTCATATGAACGGAGAGCTTGCTGAGCAGTTCTCAGAGGTACTCACAGAGATACTTAAAAAGAATGATTGTTCAGAATATTTTTACAGCAGTTATGATGAGTGCATAGAGGCAATTAAAGCGAGGGGCAATGAGTAATAAAATATTAAAATATGTCAGGGCTGTGGTGTTTATTGCCATAGTGGCCGGGCTTGTCAAATGTATGGATTATGCGATGATGCCATCAGGCTATATAAGATACATTATACATGAGGCCGACAATGCAGATACTGATGAAGGATATGACAATATAATAATTGGAGCTTCACATGCAAGATCTGCTATAAATCCAGTAAAGCTCGATGAAGCCGGGGCGTCTGACAATGCATTTAATCTTGCAATACCAGGCGAGACGGTAACAGATTCATATTATCTTTTAATGGAGAGTGACCGGCATAATAATGTAAAAAGAGTTATATATGACCTTGATTATCAGTACTGGTGCAATTATGCAGAGAGGGAGTTTGAAGACTGTTTCATATATACATGGCTTCCTTTCAGTAATGTAAAGCTTAAGTATATAGCTGATAATCTGCTCACAAAGGATTTTCGTACTGTATATTCAAAGAGATGGGCTTATGAGATATCACCGTCTGCTATTATGAATAATCTTAAGGTTAAGAGCAGTGCGGCATACCGCAACTACAGTATGGATGCAGTTGAGATACATGATGCCGGAGGACCTTATGCTGCCAAAGGATTTTTCTATAGAGATATGAAGATGGACAGCCTCGTGCCATCTGATATTGTTGCATGGGATGAGAGTGGAATCAGTGATAAGGTTCTGGATTCATTTGAAAAGACTGTTCAATATTGTAAGAAGAATAATATTGAACTGGTATGCGTTACATCACCTATTACGCCGACAACATCAGTTAACGGTTATTCGGAACAGGCAGGAGCATATTTTACGAGGCTTTGTGAAGAATATGGTGTTGAATATTATGATTTCAATCTGTTAACAATGGATACACTTCCAAGAACAGATGATGACTTCTTTGATGAAGAAGGTCATATGCTTGGAGAACTTGCCGACAGATATTCAGATATACTGGCATCAGTTCTTCTTGACAAATGTGACAAAAGTACCGCTTTTTATGGTACTTATGCACAGTTAGAGCAGGCAGTTTATGAAAATTATGTGACAAAATAGTGAAACTGACAAAATATGCTTGCTATAAACATAACAATGTGCTAAACTTCATTCACTGCATATGTTGAATCTGCAGGTAGTAAAGAGTCGTGATGTACTACATATCTGTTATTGCATTTGGGACACTTAGGCTGCGCCAGAGGAAGTCATATGTATTAATAATACGCCTGCTATGCAGGCACTTTACGCCGGTGTGGCGGAACTGGCAGACGCACATGACTCAAAATCATGCGGTTTTACCGTGAGGGTTCGATTCCCTCTGCCGGCACCAATTATATATCTAACAAAGTTAAAAGCCTTGATATTTTTACTATATCAAGGCTTTAACTTTATACTTTAAATATATAGGTAATTCTCTACAATATAATTCTAATTACCTTTTCTCTTTGCTGGTACAAAAAGTTTAGAAATGTCTACACCCTCATGCTCAAGTAACTTTATTTTTTTATCAATACCTCCAGCATATCCAGTAAGATTCCCATTTGTACCCATGACTCTATGACACGGAATAATAATAGATATTGGATTATGTCCTACAGCACCACCAACTGCTTGACTTGACATACTTTTTTTATTCATTTTAAATGCTACTTTTTTTGCTATTTCACCATAAGTAATAGTTTCTCCGTAGGGAATCTCACATAAAATATCCCAAACCAACTTGCGAAACAGATCGGAAGAGCACACGTCTGAACTCCAGTCACGTGGCATCTCGTATGCCGTCT